>JAABUX010000709.1_pt1 | contig 54912 bp, 51 predicted proteins | sample 5561851 | NCBI WGS metagenome assembly JAABUX01 (sample SAMN10711883, study PRJNA513361) | rock metagenome | isolation source: Antarctica rocks | place: Antarctica: Victoria Land, Richard Nunatak red sandstone | collected 2016-01-03
CCGCCTGCCCGCGCAACTCATCCCGTCGCGCCTAACCGGGAGGCCTCCGCCCCCCGTCTGGCTCTCCTCCACTCTCCCTATGGTGAGCGGCTACATCTCGCTGCCTGCTTGTAGTCTAAACTCCAGTAAGAACGGCACGTCGCTGAAATAATAGCGCCCGTCGAGCCCGGCCGCGTCAAGGCGATCCCAGATTGTCGGTAGGGCGGTGAGCGTGAGCGCGTCGTCAAGACGATCGGTTTGCGCGGCGTGCAGGTAGAGGCGGTTCGGGTAGGTCTCGGCCATGATCGCGGCGAAATAGCGGTCGCACACGGTCCAGCGCTGAGCCGCCTGGCCCAGGAAGGGGAGGTCAGGTGCGGTGTAGTAGCCGATGGCGTAGGGATCATTGCCCCCGGCCCGCAACCAACCGTCACACGCACCGTTGTCATAGGCGACGCGGCCGCCACCATAGGAGTGGTCCGGGTTGGCATGGCCGCAGCCTTGAAAGTCGGGGGCGAGGGCGTGAGTGGGCTGCAGGACGCCAGCACGGTCGGGATAGCGGAGTCCAGCCTGCCAACCGTCGGCGCCGGGGAGCCACCCCAGGAAGTGGTCGAACGAACGATTCTCCATCGTGACCACGACCACGTGCTCCAGACCTGAGGCGTCCGGGCGAGGAAGGGCGCCAATCTGCATCATCTCTATCCCCCCGTCACGGGTTCTCTCCCGTCTCTATCCCTATGATACGCGTGTCGCCAGAGGGCAGGCGGCCGCTCCCGCGATCTGGAGACAATCCGTTAGGAGAGCGAACGGAGGTTTTGTTGAGGTCCATGGAGATGAGGTGCTTCCTAGGGTATTGTTAGGGTCTGCCGTGGCGTGATGAGGAGATAGAGGGAGAGCAGCAGGCAGTGTCAGCGGTGCACGAGGAAAGCGACGCGCTTCTAACGTCCGATACGCCATTATCGGTTGCTAGAAAAAAGACGCGGGTTGACGTAAGTTATTCGTGGTCGTTACAGTGGAACGGGATACAAGAAGGAGACCGGGACAAAAAGGGGACTGAGCCGCGACCGCGCGGGACATGTCCCCTGAAGTCGACCGCCTAGGGCTAGCGCTAGCCGGTCGGATTCTCTCGCCCTTTGCGTTCCTGGACAAGACGAAGCCTCGCGTGTGCGGTACGCCACAACCTGGTCTCCTACAACGGGCGCCCGCGTAGGCACGGGAGCGACACACGGGGCGTGCGCGCGACCACACGCCGTACGGCGGACAACGGCGTCCTGGCCTGTGGCCGTCGCCCTCGGGCCGCGGGTATAGATAGAAGGAAGTAAAGGCGCGTATGAATGTTTATCGCCTTCTGGCTGGCCCCGTCATCTGGGCCTGTATTGCCGGCGCGCAGGTCGTGCCGTGGGGAGACAGCGCGGGTCTCACCGCGCGTGTAGCAGGTGCAGCGTCAACATGGCAGGGTTCCTCCGATGCGGCGGCAGGCCGTTGGGTCCGGGCGCACTACGGAGGAGGCGCTGCTCCGACGGGTCGCGTGCCGGGCTATAGCGTGACGTACCCGACGGGGTGGACCGTCCGCCTCTGGCCAGACAGCCTTGCCTTCTACGGCCTGTTACAGAGTCGGTCGCCCGCCGGCAGCGTCCTCGATGTGATGATCGTGCCGCTGCGCGATCATGGGCTGACCATGGCTGCTGTTATCGCTCACGATGCCGGACTCCTTACCGGCGCGCGCCGAGACGCTGCCGTCCTTCCACTCGGCCGCGCGCTCCACGTAACTGGTCGCGCCGCGGCTGCGGAATCGGGACGGCTTGAGGACTTTCTCTACCTGCGGCGCCGTGGTCTCCTTTACCGGTTTACCTTGAGTTATCACGCTGGGCTGGTTGACGGGTCGTTGCTGCAAGAGGTCGCGAGGAGCCTGGCAATTCCAGTCAGTCCACCTCAGCCGCCGCCGCCGCTGCCACCGAGCCCGCCTGTTGCCCAAACCTGTTGCCATTGCCCGCCGTTCGGTAGAGATTGGGGCAACGTGCTGACGCGTGTTGATGGCATACCGGTCTACTCAAACGCGGGCAATGTCGACAACGGTTGTGGTGGGACGTACGGCATTCTGTACCAATGCGTCGAACTTGTGCAGCGCTACTTCGCGGTGCGCTGGGGCTACCCGGCGATATGGTATGGAGTCTACGGCGCGGCAGACATGGTGCTGCATCATCCGGTGGATATCCAGTTTATCCCAAATGGCGGATCGCCAGGACCGCGCGCGGGTGACGCCCTCGTATTCTATGGCGGCGGCGTCGGCCATGTCGCTCTCGTCGCGCACGTGGATGCTGCTGGCGGCGCCATGATCCTCGCTGAGGAGAACTGGTCGGCGAACGGAGAAGCAGTGCTTTCCTTGTACGACGGGAGGACGGTCGCCATCCGGAACAGTGCCTACGGCTCCTATGTCGTAGCCGGCTGGCTGCACAGCCCAAGGAATGCGTCGATTGGAGAGCGTCAAACACGGAGGGAGGCAGCGTCGGAGGGGGAGGGTGCGTGGCGGAGCCTCATAGCCCTAGCGCGGGGCGTCTGCCAGGCGAGGTACGGTCGCTTGCTCTGTTGAGTCGCGGCCGCTCCGCGCGCGTTGACGGAGACCAGCGCGCGAAAGACCGCGTCCGTGAGCGTAACCGCCTTTCCTCGTCTTTCGCGAGGTAAGTAATTTCCGCAGGGACAAGGACGTGGAGCAGTCAGGACGACCAACGTGCGCCCGCCGTCTTAGTGCTCGTAGACCGGCGTGACCCAGTCGGCGTGGCCTGAGTCCTCGCCGCGCACGGCCGCGAAGTAGGCGTGCTGCAACGCGGCGGTCACCGGACCCGTGTCTCCCGGTCTTCACCGGGGCCACCGAGGTTCCTTTCGTCAACCTTGGCGCGGGCATCCGCTTCAAGCCGATCTTCGGGCGCAACATCTTGTTCAACTACGTGTACTTCGAGCCTCACGGCGAGGCGCCGATGCACCAGCACCCCGAAGAGCAGATCGGGACCATGCTGGAGGGGGAGTACGAGTTCGAGATGAATGGCGAGAAACGTATGATCCGGCCGGGCGACGTCTACGTCGTTCCGCCGAACGTGCCGCACGCGGCGCGCACCTTCGACAAAGGGTGCGTCGCCGTCGATATCTTCTCACCGCCGCGCTCCGGCTTCCGCGCGATGTTGGACTAGGCCGAGGCCGCCGGGCGCATCGAGCCGAACGCTCCGTCTGCCCCGGTCACGTAGCCGCTAGAAGAAGTCCAAGGCTTCATAAATGGTCCGGGGACGCCCTCTGTTGCGTATCCAGTCCTCGGGAGACGGTAACTCGGGAGACGGTAGGAGGAGGCGGCTACAACAAACGGACTCTGTCTCCGCAGTGGACCAGGTTGGCGATGGCAGCACACGCAGGCAGCCGAGCAGCGCCGTATGGCCAATAGGCGCTGCGAGCGTGCGCGCCAGACGTGCGCCAGCACGACCGACGAGGGCCAGGCCGATGTGCTGTAACGCTGTCTGGACACGATGACTCCGTCGTCCCTACGCGGCGACGAGATCGGGCAGACGCTCACAGAAAACCTTGCGGGGGCAGAACGTGTTGCCGCAGTAGAATTCGCGGCTATGCAGGTGAAGCGTGACGGTGACGCCGCTCCAGGGAAGGTCGGCGATCGTACGCGTATAGGGCTGTGCAACCGGGTGGTGGGCTGCTGGCAGAGAGGGCGCGAGACGACAGGGCGCGCCGCGGCGAGAGTTTGGATACACTGGTTTTAAGGAATGAACGGGAGAGACCAGGGGCGTACGGCGCAACGAGGAACACGCGACGCTCCTCTATAAATATGCAACCAGGGGGACGCATGGCGATCTTCAGTGATGAGGAGAGACGGACGATTAGCGCGGCGCTCAATAGCCATGGTATTAATCGGCCGTGTCCCGCGTGTGGGCGGTGGGACATGGCCATTGTTGACGGCTACGTAAGACACGTCCTCTACAGCCGGGACAATCTTACCGAGGGAACCGTCGGTGATGACGCCCTCACGTGTATTGCCATGTCGTGTCATAACTGCGGGTTATTGTCTCACTACACCTTGCAGGGACTTGGTTTGTCGTTAAACGACGACACGCCCGATCATCAGCTGTAGACCATACCTCCACCTGACCAATAACCCACGCCCCCCTGCCTAATGATGTCGGGGGCGTGAGAGCGATGGGACACGGGGGTTTTTGGGGTGGAAAGAGCGAAACCGTGTTGAACTAAGCCGCTCCCTCACGAGAGCGGCTCGTCTTCGGAACCGGACGTGACGCGTTAGCGTCATCCGGCTCCTCAGTCATGCGGTCTTGTTATGAACACCGCTCTGCCGTCGATGGGCTAGCGATCCATTGGTGGCAGATTCACGGTCGTGGCAAGGGCGCGTAGGGCTTGCATGTTAGCCAGGTCGTGTCGCCCCCAAGAGAGCGGGGGACGACATGATCGACCTCGATGCTCTCCCTGTCCGTGAAGAGCAATCCGCAGCCCGCGCAGGCGCCGCGCTGTCGCTTGAGCAGGATCACCATCCGGCCCGTCGTCAGCGGGTGGTCGCGCCGCCTCTGCGCCCTACTGATAGGCGCCCCTTCTCTGCGCCGCGCCTGGAGTTCGGCGATGCGCGGCGCGTTGCCTACCCCCTCTAACTGTCCTTCAAGCTGTCGCATAACGCACATCAGCAGGCTCCAACAGTACCGAGAGGAGCGGGCGGCGCGGGCGCCTCAGCTCGTGCGACGGACGGCCCGCGCCGTCGGGGCGTCAAGGCTGGCCAAGACGATGGTGATGAGGTGAGCGATCATAGTGCGGAACTGCTCCGTCGTCGTCACGAAGCCCTTGAATCCCGGCACGGCGTTCGCAAGCAGCCGCGCGATCTCGACCGAGGACAGGGCCACCGTGTCTTGCCGGCGGACCAGCGGCTCCAGCACGTCCGCCACCAGAGCGACGAAGTCGGCGCTGGCCGTGGCCGTCACCTCCGCGGCGAACTGGTAGCTGCTGTCATAGAGGTCCTTCGCGTCCGGCGACGCTTGTACCATCTCAAATCCGGTGACGCACCACACATCCAGAGCGAACGTCAATTGCTCCTCCACCGTGGCAAGGAGGACCAGCCCGTGGCGGATCTCGTCGAGCAGCGCCGCGAACACGCGCGTCACGACCGCCGTCAGGACGTCCTCTTTCGAGGGATACACAAGGTAGAGGGCGGCCCGAGACAGACCCGCCGCCGCGGCGATCTCGCCCATGGTGGTGCGCTTGAACCCATAGCGCATAAAGATGTGCGTGGCTGCCGCGATGATCCTATCGTCATTTTTCCCCGCCATCGCCACCTCCTTCATCGTTACATGGCGCACTGCCCGTCGAGCGAACGACGCGAACATTCTGGCCAGTGTGCCGACGCCGTGGTTAAAAGCCAGACAGAGCACGATCGCTACGTATCCTCCCTTTTAGTCTTGACAACTTCGGTCTAATTGTCAATAATAGATACGTAGACAATAAACGTCTTTCTGAACAACAAGCAGACCAAGGCGGCCGGCGCCCGCCGCATCCTCTACACGAGCCACATAGGCTCGTCCTCGACGTCGTCCTTTCCTCCCATGCGCGACCATGCCGCCACCGGGGCGGCGGGGCGGGAGTCGGGCGTAGCCTTCACGGCGCTGCGCAACGGCTTCTATGTGGATTCGGCGCTCTTCATGCTCGGCGACGCCCCCAAGACGGGCGAGCTGGCCGCCCCGGAGGACGGGCCGGTGGCCTGGATGACCCACCCTGACCTAGCTGAGGCGGCGGCGATCACCTCGAGCGAGGAAAGCCCCGACGGCGTGACCCCTACCCTGAGGACCTCCGCGGCGATCGACCTGGACGGCATCCGCCCGTGCGAGACGTCTTGAAGGCGGCGATCTCACCAGCGGAAGGATGCCCTGGCGCTGGTAAAAGAGCAGGGGTTGCACGGCGAGGGCCTGACGTACAATCAACGCGGTCCATAACCGTGACCGCTGTGTGCAGAGTCATAGTGATGGCCAGTGGGCTCTAGGACTGGACGACGGGGCGTCGTGCTTTTAGGCGTCCTCTGGCGCGACATAGGGAAAGTGAAGCTTGTCGACGGCCCGGCGCTTGACCGACTCGCCACGACGGTCGTAGCGGCTCGTCGTGGTCACGTTGGCGTGGCCGGCGAGGAGCTGCACCGTAGCGATGTCGGCGCCGGCATCGAGCAGGTCGCCCACGAAGGTGCGCCGCAGATCGTGTGGCGAGACAGACGCGCCAAGACCGGCCTGGGCCGCGCGTTTGCGCAGGATGGTGTAGACGGCTTGCGCCGAAAGACCAGCGCCCCAGAGCCCGTCGTGCTTGTTGACGCGCAGGAAGAGGCCTCCCGGTCGCGGGCCGCGCAGGGCCAACCAGGCTAAGAGCGCCGCCGCCGCCCCGCGCTCTAAGGGCAGAACGCGGCCTTTGCGTCCCTTACCGCGCCGCACCGTGAGCGTCGCCGTGGTAGGGTTGTAGTCGCCGTACTCCAAGGCGGCAAGCTCGGCGCGGCGCAGTCCGGCGCTGTAGAGCACGGCGAGCAGCGCCCCGTCGCGCACGCCCGCGGGACCGGGGTCGGCCGCGCAGGCGGCGGCAAGGGCGTGTAGCTCGTCGGAGGCGACGGCGCGGCCAGCCGGCGCGCTCTCCCCGCGCATGGGCTTGACGGCCTTGATGCGCGCGAGGTCCTCGATGTCGAGCAGGCCGAGGTTCCAGGCCGCCGTGGCGACTCCACGCAGGGCCGCGAGGGTCGCGTTAACCGAGGCGGGGGCCAGGCCCAGGCCGGGAGCGCCGCCGTCCACGGGCCGCGCCGGAGCGGAGAGGTGCGCCACTAGCGCGGCGACATGGGCGAAGCGCAGGGTCTCCCAGGGTGCAAGCTCGATGCTCGGCGCACCCCAGAGCAGCGCGACCGTACGCAGGCGCGCGGCCATGGAGCGCCTGCCAGAGGGCTGGAGCGACGCCAGGTAGACCCGCGCGGGGTCGAGGGCCGCCGGGCGCGGCGCCGCCAGAACGAGCGGGGCGGGAGGAAGCGAGGCCGACGCAGCGTCTATCACGGATTCACCATGTACGACGAGGCCTGTCAGTGTGTCCGTTGCGCTCGATTGCGTCGTCATGTAGGATCCCTTTCTCGCGGCGCCCACGAAAGTTCGGATGGTCATGGGCTTTCTCTAGCCAGCCCCCGCACCAGATGTTACGCGCATTCTAACATATGTGAAGGGTAGTTCACAAAAGTTGAGGCCGTTTTCACGCGGGCTGAAGCGTCTTTTGAGCGCGCCATCGACGCCGCGGCTCCGTCGCACGAAGGGCAGCGCTTCGCGCGTGAAGGCAAGGCTACAGGCCATGAACGTGTGGACCGATATGTGCTTAGCGTGATGTAGGTCGGTTCCGCGCGCTCGGCGGCGGCCAAAGGTCGATCGCGACGGTCGTCGTCGATGCGGGCGCCCCCACATCCGCGGCACGATGTCTCTAGCGGCAGCGGCCGCTGCTCCGGACGTGCTGTGCTTTGACGGCGGGGGCGGCGCTGTCTCTGTAGACCATCCACTTAGTATATTATTATGTCGCGTGGAGGAAAAACGCGCGAGAACTTCGAAGGGGAAGGACAAGGAAAATGGCTCGGAACGAGTACAGCCCGGATAAACTAATCGATCGCGTCCTGGTGCAGCTGCCCTGGCTCGACCGCGTCGCTGCTGGAACCGCGGCGGTCACGGCGCCGGTGCTCGGGCCGCGCGCGCCGCGGGCATTGCGTGATCTGCTTAACGGCGTCTGGTTCGGCCATCCTCTTCACTCAGCCCTCGTCGTTCTTCCACTTGGGGCCTGGACGGCCACCCTGCTGCTCGATATCGCCGCTATCGAGGACGGCGCCGATCTCTGCCTCGTAGCAGGTCTCACCGGGGCGGTGGGCGCGGCGGCGACGGGCGCGGCGCAGTGGCGCGACACCGGCGGCAAGGCGCGCCGGCTTGGTGTGCTGCACGCATCGCTCAACACCACTACGACCGGTCTTTACGTCGGGTCCTGGCTCCTGCGCGCTCGTGGGGCCCGCCGGGCTGGCGTCGTGGCCTCGACCTTGGGCTACGCCATCGGAGGGGCGTCGGCTTGGCTGGGCGGCGAACTTTCGTACGACCTCGGCATCGGCGTGAACAACACCGCCTTCGAGACACAGCCGGCGGAGTGGACGGTCGTGGCCGCCCTCGACGACCTGTCCGAGAACAAGCCCAAGCGCGTGGAGGTCGAGGGAACACCCATTATGTTGCTGCGCCAGGGCGAGGAGACGTTCGCCATCGCGGCGACGTGTTCGCACCTGGGTGGTCCCCTCGACAAGGGCGTGATCGAAGGCAAGACCGTCACCTGCCCCTGGCACGGTTCCGTCTTCTGCGTAAGCGACGGAAAGCTGTTGCACGGTCCGGCCACGACGTCCCAGCCAGCCTACGAGGTGCGCGTGCAAGACGGCGCCGTCAGCGTGCGCGTGAAGGACCTAAAGCGTCAAGAGACGTACTGAGGACGCGGCTCACGGAGGGTGCTTCCGGGTGGACGCATCCTATGGGAGCCGGTGGCACGACGCGGCCACGCCATCGGCCGCGACCGGCTCCCGCGTGAATCTCCTTAGCCGTCCACAAAGGCGGGTGGGCGTCGCGTGTGGAAGTCCGTGACGCTCTGGAAAACCTCCGCTGCTTGCAGCGCCAGCGCATCCCCCCAAGGCGGCCCCAGGAACTGGACGCTCAGCGGCAGACCGTCGTCCGAGAACCCGCAGGGCGCCGCTACGGCGGGGCCGCCGGTGAGGTTGCTCACGCCGGTATAGCGGAAATCCCAATCGGTGACTTCTTCCCGCTCCGTCTCTTCAAGAGTACGCGCCACGGTCGTATCCGTCGGGCAGATAAGGAGGTCGTACCGCTCGAAAAGGCCGGCCATGCCGCGATTGAAGTGGCTGCGGGCGCGTTGCGCGTCGATGTACTGGGTCGCGGGAATTGCCCCACTCGCGCGGAGATAGCGCCGCACGACCGGGCCATAGTCCTCGGGCCGCTCACGCAACCAGCGCCCGTGATAGGACCCGGCTTCCGGGTCCATGACGCCCAGCAGGATCGCGCTCACCTCATCCAGGTGGGGGATGGTCACGGGCTCCACCACGGCGCCGAGCGCCCGCAGCGTCGTCACCGCGTCCTCAATCCCACGGCGGTACGCGGGCTCCAGCCCCTCGAGAACCTCCACCATCAGTCCCAGGTGCAGGCCCCGTCCATCCCGCAGCGGCCGCGGCGCTTCCCAGGACGCCTGCGTGGTCGCGGCAGGGTCATGTGGATCCGCTCCCGCCATGGCCGCGAGCATCAGCATCGCGTCACGGGCCGTCCGCGTGAGGGGGCCGACATGATCCAGCGAGTAGGCCAGCGGCACGACGCCCGCGCGGCTGACCAAGCCATAGGTCGGTTTATGACCGGTGACGCCACAGGCCGCGGCGGGCGCCCGGATGCTGCCCCCCGTGTCGCTGCCGACCGCACCGTAGGCCAGGGCGGCCGCGACGACGGCGCCGGACCCACCACTGGAGCCGCTCGCGGAGCGCTCCGTGTCCCACGGAGTGCGACTAGGACCATAGTCGGGGTGCGAAAAGCCATAGGCAAACTCGGCCATGTGAGTCTTGCCCAGGATCACCGCCCCCGCTTCCCGAAGCTTGGCCACGACCGCGGCATCGCGCGTGGGCACGTTGCCGGCGAGGATGCGACTGCCAGCGGTCGTGCGGACGCCCGCCGTGGCGCAGAGGTCCTTGAGGGCGATGGGCACGCCGAGGAGGGGCGCGTTCTCGCCCGCCGCGCGGCGGGCGTCCGCCCGTGCGGCGTCGGCCAGGGCTTCCTCGGCCAGCACCGTGATGTAGCCATTGAGGCGCGCGTCATGGCTCCCGATACGCTCCAACATCAACATCGTCGCCTCCCGCGAGGCAGCTTCTCCTCGCTCAAAGGCGCCCAGGAGCTCCGTGATGCTGGCAAAGGCAAGGTCGTCACTCCGCATCTGTCTCTCCTACTTCCACCGGGCGGGGTGCGTGTCGCGCCTCCGGGGTAAAGAGCGTCGCCGGTTCGTCGCTCATCAGCACACGTTCCCGCAGGAAATCGCCTAGACGGGCCTGCCGCTCGATATCGGGGACGAGTGCGGCGAGTTGGTCATCGCTTAGATCGTAGCCGCCGCGACCAAAGAGACTCTGTAGTCCCTGTACGACGTCAGGGTCCTGTCCCTGTCTCATGCCTTCCCTCATTCCCTCTTCCTGTCTCATGCGCACGGCTTAATGGCGCTGCTCGTTTCTACCCGCGGCCGCCAGGGGCGCTCTAGGGTCGCGGCCTACTCCTGGGTAGTTAGGACGTTGGCCTGACGCGGAAATATCTTGCCCCGTAAGACGCGCTGTCCCTCATCGTCGGCATCGGCGAGCGGCGGGTACGAGCGTCCCGTCGTCGCCGCCTTAGCGGGGGCCTGACTGCCCCACTCAGCGTAGCAGACGATCCGTGCGCGTGGACGGCCTCAGTGCGGCTTGCGCCATTATTACTTGTATGATATTAATATATGTGTGTACATAACTAATTCTGAGGCTAGTACTCGCCGCTGGTTGGTCCTGACGATCTGCTGCATGAGCCTGTTGATCGTGAGCCTGGATGTGTCGATCGTGAATGTGGCGTTGCCGTCGATCCGGGCGGCCCTGGGCGCCTCGGTGCGTGGGCTGCAGTGGACGATCGATGCATACACGCTCGTCTTAGCCGTGTTGCTGCTGTTCTCGGGCTCGATGGCCGATCGTTTCGGTCGTCGCCGGGTGTTTCAGCTCGGGCTGCTGCTGTTCACGCTCGGGTCGCTGCTGTGCAGTGTCGCGCCGAGTCTCGGCTGGCTCGTGGTGTTCCGGATGGTGCAGGCAGTGGGGGGATCGATGCTGAACCCGGTGGCGATGTCGATCATCGTCAACACATTTACCGACCCGCAGGAGCGGGCACGCGCGATTGGGTTCTGGGGAGCGGTTGTCGGCGTGAGCCTGGCGCTCGGTCCGGTTGTGGGCGGCGTGCTCGTGACGGGCGTCGGGTGGCGGTCAATTTTCTGGATCAATGTACCGATCGGGCTCGCGGCGATTCTGTTGACGCGCCTGTTCGTCCCGGAGTCGCGCGCGGAGCGGCCGCGTCGTTTCGACCCGGCGGCGCAGCTGCTCATCGCCGTGCTCCTCGGTTCAGTCATCTCCGCACTGATCGAGGGCGCGCACTGGGGGTGGGGATCGCCCGTCATCCTCGGCTTGGCGCTGCTCGCGGTTCTGGCTGGTGTTCTGTTGGTCCTGGTGGAGTCGCGGCGCAGGGAGCCGCTGCTCGATCTTCGCTTCTTCCGGTCCGCGCCGTTCGCGGGCGCCACCCTCGCCGCCGTGGCCTCCTTCGCGGCACTGAGCGGGTTCCTGTTTCTGAATGCACTGTACCTGCAGGATGTGCGGGGCCTCTCGGCCCTGCATGCCGGGCTGCTGACGTTACCGATGGCCGCGATGACCGCACTGTGCGCGCCCGTGTCCGGCCGGCTTGTGGCTGCGCGCGGTCCGCGTCTTCCGTTGCTCGCCGCCGGCGGCGCCATCACGGTCGGTGCGTTGCTCCTAATCGGGCTGACTCCTGACACGCCCATGCTGCAGTTGGTCGCCTCCTACGGGGTGATCGGGTTTGGGTTTGGGATGGTCAACGCGCCGGTGTCCAACACGGCTGTGTCGGGCATGCCACGCGCCCAAGCCGGTGTTGCGGCCGCGGTCGCGTCCACCAGCCGCCAGGTCGGGGCCGCGCTCGGTGTGGCGATCGTCGGCGCACTCATCGCGGGCGGCGGGACGCGCAGCGCCTTTACGACCGATAGTCATGCGGCTTGGGGCGTGATCGCCGGATGCGGACTGCTCGTCCTCGTGATCGGGTTCGTATCGACCAGCCACTGGGCAGCGGGGACGGCCGCTGCCAGTCGTCATCTACTCGAGCAGAAGGAGGGCGTCGATGGACAGGCGGTCGCCCGGTAGCCCTGACAAGGCGGAACACGTCTGGGCCACCATGCGGGCCTTCGTGGAAAGCAACGCCCACAACGGCGCCTTGCGTGAGCGCCTGGGCCTTGGCCTCGGCGTGGGACGCCTCAAGGCCTTGCTGCTCCTCAAAGAGAGTCCGCTGTCCCTCGGGCAGATCGCCGCCGCACACGGTGTGGACGCGGCCTACGCGACGATCGTCGTCAACAAGCTCGAGTCTCTCGGCCTCGTGCGACGGACGCTCGACCCAGACGATCGCCGCCGGAAGCTCGTGGCCCTCACCGCCGCCGGCCGTGCCGCGGTCGTCCTGGCGGAAGAGGCTCTTTCTGCCGCGCCACCGGCCTTCAACACCCTCAGCGACGCCGAGCTCGACCAGCTCACCGCGCTCTTGGCGCGCCTCTTGAGCACACCTGAACACCCTGCCGCAGAATAGACCGCACCAGAACGTACCGCATCAGCACAAGGAGAAGCACCCATGTCCCTCAGCACCATCGAGCCGACCGCCGCGCTCATCGTCATCGATCTGCAGAAAGGGATCGTGGGCCTACCCAGCGCACATCCTGCCGCCGACGTCATCCACAACGCCGCCCTCCTCGCCGCCGCGTTCCGCAACTCCGGCCTGCCTGTCGTCCTCGTGAATGTCGCCGGGGGTGCGCCCGGCCGCACCGAGATCGCCCGCCCCACTGGCACGCCGCCAGCGGACTGGACCGACCTCGTCGACCAACTCGACGTGCAGGACGACGACATCCGCATCACCAAGCACAGCTGGAATGCTTTCTCCGAGGGGACGCTCGATAACACACTTCGCACCCGCGGCATCACGCAGATCGTTCTCGCCGGCATCGCCACAAGCATGGGCGTCGAATCGACAGCGCGCTCCGCGCACGAACGCGGGTACCACGTCGCCCTGGTGACCGACGCGATGACCGACCGCAGCGCCGAGGCCCACACCAACAGCATCGAGCGGATCTTCCCTCGGTTGGGCGAACGCACCACCACGGCGGAAACCATCGACCTCCTCGAACGGGTCACGCCGGAATGACTCTGATCCTCCACCCACCACGCGACGCGACGACTGCGTCAGGAGACACGCAGCATGCCTAGAGCCGTGCAGTTCGACCACTACGGGGACCGAGATGTCCTCTACATCGCCGACATCGACATCCCGACGCCCGCCGAGGACGAGGTTCTCGTCCGCGTGCGCGCGGCAGGCATCAATCCGGGCGAGAGCGCGATCCGCACCGGCGCCGTCGCGGACAGGTTTCCCGCGACATTCCCCTCTGGCGAAGGGAGCGACCTCTCTGGAGTCATCACTGCGGTCGGGCCCACGGTCACCGCGTTCTCTGTCGGTGATGACGTCCTTGGCTGGTCGCACCGCCGTTCGAGTCACGCGGACTACGTGACCGTCCCCACCGGCCAACTGATCCCCAAACCGCCGCACCTGAGCTGGGCCGTCGCCGGATCCCTCTACGTCGTCGGCTGTACCGCCTACGCCGCCATCAGAGCCGTCAGTGCCACAGCCGGCGATGTCGTTGCCGTCTCCGCGGCTGCGGGCGGCGTCGGCAGCGTCGTGACGCAACTCCTGCGCCTCAAAGGAGTCACCGTGCTCGGCATTGCATCCGCCGGCAGCGGTGCGTGGCTGATCGAGCATGGCGCCGCCCCGATCACGTACGGCGACGGGCTCGCCGACCGACTCCGCGCCGCCGCGCCGAACGGGATCGACGCCTTCATCGACCTCTACGGCCCCGCGTACGTCCAACTCGCCATCGATCTCGGAATCCCGCCGGGTCGGGTCAACACCGTCATCGCACGCGAGAAAGCACGCCAACTTGGAGCCAAAACGGACGGCAGCATGGCCGCGACAAACACTCATGTCCTTGCCGAGATTGCCGGACTCGTCGCATCCGGGCAGATCGACATCCCTATCGCAGCCACCTATGCGCTCGAACACGTCCGCGACGCCTACGCCGAACTCGAACACCATCACACCTGCGGCAAGATCGTCCTCATTCCTTAATAGCCCTGCGCACAAGAGTAAGGCCGGCAAAGCCGCCTTGGCGGAACGGGCGCCCTGAATGATAGGTTCTCCAGCTCGTGGTGCATACACGAACGTACAGACACCTACGTAGGCATTGCTCATTTCACTCTCGCACTTGTCGGTGAGAAGGTATCGGGCCAGGCATCAGCCCGCGACATCACGGCGGCAGATGTCGTCACGCGCAGCTACCTACTCTCGACCGCGCTGCTACAGCGGCTTAGGCTGGATGTGTCAGCGGTCTGCACGCACGTTGGGTAGCAACAGAACAGAAAACCCGTCTAAGGTGCTGCGGACGGGAACGGCCCGAGCGCGACATTCGTCAGCGCCAGCGGGCCCGTGCCGTGGTAGTGCCCAGCGGCGACGGCCACCGACACCCGCGCAGCCTATCCTGATCTCAGGAGCCTACGAGAGGACGCACTGCACGAGCGTCACGGTCGCCTCCGGGTTCTCCTCCATCAGCCAGTGCGCCGCGGCCGGGACGACGGCGCCCTCCACCTGGTAGGCGACGCACCGCATCAGTGTCTCCACCATCGCCCCGCTGGACGCCTCGCCGCCGACGGCAAGGACCGGGACCGTGAGCTTGCCCTGCGCAAGGAAGCCCCTGTTGTCGGCCGCATCCTGCGCGAAGGCGGCGAACTGCGCGAAGCCCGCCCGCATCCCGCCCGGCACGCCGTAGAGCGCCGCATAATGCGCCCGCATCTCCTCGCCGAAGGCGGCGGGGTCGGCGGAGAAGTCGTTCCAGAAATGATCGAGGTAGAGACGTTCGCGGCCGGCCACCAGCCGCTCCATGTCGGGGCCGCCGAAGCCGAAGTGCCAGAGCCGAGGATTGTTGGTGAGCTGGTTCCATGGGCCAATCCCGGGGAGCGGCCCATCCATCGCCACCCAGCGGGTCACGCGCTCGCGCTGTTGCGCGGCGAAGGCGAAGCCGACCAGGCCGCCCATGTCGTGGGTGACGAGGGCCGTCTGCGCGACCCCGAGCGCGTCCAGGACCCCCGCCACATCTCCGGCCTGGGTTTTCTTGTCGTAGCCGCCCTCCGGCTTGGAGGAGAGTCCGAACCCGCGCAGGTCTGGGACGATGACGGTGTGGGTGTCGGCCAGCGTCGCCGCCAGGGGCGCCCAGGAGTCCCCGGTCACGCCGTAGCCGTGCAGCAACATGACAGTCGGCCCGTGACCGCCCACGCGGGTGTGGATCGTCACGTCGTTGGTCTCGATAGTCGTCGTCGTGAAGCCATCCGGGTACGGCGTTAGTTCGCCCTTGAGATAGGTGGAGGTCATGGTGGTCACTCTCCTGTGGAGCGGAAGCGGCGCTGCCCGCGTCGCTTAGACCGGGGCAGCGCTCAACTTTTTATTTAAGCGCAAGGGTTTAGATAAAGCGGTGAACCGCTTCGCTGGCGTTATCTTGGGAGGTTGTGTTCGCTAGATCGGGGAAAATCTCACTCTGGTCAATCACGGGACCCGTCAACGTGTGCGCCTTACTCCCGTAGAAAGACCCGCTCGTGAGGGTCTCGTCGTTCAATCCATCGATCAGGCGCTTGGCCCCGTGATCAACATTGTGGACCAGCCCGAAGAGGGGTGCGACCACGGGCATAAGAACGTAAGTCATCATGAGGCGGAGTGGCAGGGGGAAGTCCCGCGCGACGTCCGTGCCGCGCGTGTTCCCGGGACTCATCGTGATGAGCCGGAGGGTCGGGTTGCGCCGCGCGGTGGAGGCCATCCACAGCGCGCCAACATACTTGACCTGCCCGTAGGCCAGCGTGGGGTCGGCCTTGCGCCCGTGGAAGTAGGTCCCGTCGCAGAGCGACGCGAACTCATCGACCGAGGACGTCGTTAGGAGCGGACGCTTCATCCCCAGCCGCGGGAAGCCGCGCGCCGCTTCGCTCCCGGCGAAGACCGCCGCTCTCCTCAACCTCTTGGCCTGGAGCAATCCGTCGAGCAACACGACATGCCCCAGGACGTTGGAGGCGAAGATTTCCGTCACCCCCTCCTTGGTCAAGGCCAACGGGGTCTTGCCGCCCGAGCCACCCGCGTTCATGACCAGGTCGTCGATCGGCTCGTGGAGGGACGACAGCCCCACCCGGACGGAGGCCGGATCGGACACATCCATGAGGACGATCTCGAAGATCGCCGTGCCGGTCGCCGTTTCAAGGTCTTTCTTGGCGACAGCGGCTTTCGCCAGGTTCCTGCACGCCAGGTAGATCGTCCTGTAGGCGCCGGAGAGCGCCAACTGCCGCGCGACCTCCTTCCCGATGCCGACGTTTGCCCCCGTGATCAACGCGACCTTGCCTGCGAGATGATCCACCACCTTGTCCTCTCTCGTTGCATTTGATACCCTTGGGTACGGTACATAAGAATTAGAATAAAGGGAGTGGATGCGTATGTCAAGGTTTCCGTACTAAATGGTAGCAAACGTTGACGGGAAACGGCCTCCGGGGCGCCCCCGGGCCTTCGACCCGGATGCGGCGCTCGACCGGGCGGTCGAGCTTTTCTGGGCGGACGGCTTTGAGGGGGTCGATGTCGCCCGCATCGCCCACGCCGCTGGCGTGACCAAGCCCAGCCTCTACCGGCTCTTCGGCGACAAATCCGCGCTGTTCTTGCAGGCGCTGCAGCGCTACGGCCAGACCATCGGCAGCGCGCCACTCGCCGCCTTCGAAGCGCAGCCGACCCTCGCCGACGCGGTCCGCGCCTTGCTCGAAGCGTCGGTCAGGGCGGCCACCACCGAGGGGCGTCCGCGGGGCTGCCTCATGGCCTGTGTGGCCGCCGCGCACGCCGAGGGCTCGGAGGATATCCGCGCGGAGATCGCGCGCGGGCTCGGCGTGTTAGCCGACGTGCTGGCACGTCGCTTCGAGAAAGAAATGGCCAACGGAGGTCTGTCCACCGCCACGTCAGCGCGGGCGCGCAGCCGTCTCATCGTCGACATGATGCAGGGGCTCGCGCTGCGCGCCCGCGCCGGCGCCCGTCGTGAGGACCTCCTTGAGGACGCGCGCAGCTACGTGGCGCTCGTGCTTAGCTGAGGGGCGCGCGTCCGACGACACTAGAAGCGGCGACCGCGCCTGCCGTGACGAGGCCGTGCCGCGTACGGGCGCTTGGGAACGCGTCCATCCGGTCACCGACGTCCCGCCCCTGCGGTGCGACGATTCAGCCGAGGATGCCTTCTTGTCCGAAGCCTAAAGCCTGCTGACAACCGTATTAATCCGTAGTCCCAACCCTACTGCATATCTGATAACGGCGCTGGTTGACCTGATTAGGGCCGCGACTGGTGTATACGGCAAGATAAAACAGGTTCTTGGGCGCTTTATCAATGAGGGGAGGCCGGGAACCTATCTAGTAGGTTCCCGGCCTCCCCTCATCGCTCTCTAGCTAGAGGTTCCGTGGGGGTGCTAGAAAGTGCCGCCGTTGGTGCCCGACGTGCTCGTGGAGCCAGTGGATGGCGTCATGCCCTGAGAGGGGTCGAAATTTCCGCCGTGGCGGCCGAAGCCGGGCATCCGACCGCCACCCTCGCCCCTGCCGAAGGACCCGACGATGATGCGCTGCGCGGAGAGCGTTTTACCGTTGCTGGAGAGAGCACCCTCGCCGACGATGAAGGAGCCCGTCTTGATCGTCGACGCCGTGGCCGCCGTGCCGTCGGCGTTGACGTAGGTCGTCGCGGCCGAGGTGGTGATCGTGTCGCTGGAGCCCTGGCGGCCGTTGATCGTGATCGAGGCGCCGTTGACCGCCGTCACCTGGCCCGCGAGGCGCGGGAGTTGGATCGTTACGAGCTTCGCCGCGATCGAGCCATCGGTCCCCCGCACGCCCTCCGCAGCGATCGCCGTGCCCGCGCTAATGTCGGACACCGTGGCGGACTGCCCGGCCTTCTCGTAGCGCGTCGCGGGGGTGACCGTCACCGTCTGGGTCGCTCCGTTAAATCCGGTGAGGGTGAGGGTCGAGCCGTTGACGGCGGATACCACGCCGACGACGTGCGGCAACACGATCGTAATGCCGGTCGCCGTAATGGTCGTCGTCGTGGCCATGCGATCGGCGTTCGCGCTGCGCACGGCGATCGTCTCACCCGACGTCACATCCGAGAGCGAGGCGCTCGCTCCTGCCTCCGTGTAGACCGTCGTGGCCGTGACCTGCACGGTCACGGTCCCGTTGCGCCGGCCCGTGGCCGTGATGGTAGTACCGTTGACGCCCGTGACGACCAGACCGCCGCCGAAGCCGCCCCGGCCGAATCCGCCGCCAAAGCCGTTTTGTCCACCCCTATATCCGCCGCCGAACCCACCGCGTCCCTCGTGTTCCGTGCCGGACATCGATTCGGTGTCGGACAGAGACTCTGTGCCGGAGATAGGGTTTGTCGACGTAGCGCCGTTGTTCGAGCCGCGCCCGTGCTTTCCGCCCTTCGCGAGATAAGATGCTTGAACGCCTTGAACGGCCGTGCTGGCTGAAGCGGCGCTCGCGCCCGCGGCTCCTGATGAAGTCCCGACAGCGACGAATGCCGCTGTCGCACCGCTGGCGACGACGACGCCGCTCAGCACTATTGCCCTGGTCCTTCGTGACATGTCTTTCTTGCTCCTTCACTTCTTCGTCGGTGGCCAGTTATCGACCCCCTACACTTCTTAGGGTAGGAGCTGCGTCTAAGAAGGTCGTAAGCGACGGCTAAGAGCGTGCCAAGAGTTTGGTAAGAGCACAGTAAGAAGCAGCTAAGAGGGTAGCGGCGGCTAGTTGTAGACCGCTGCCCCGTGGACCCAGTTACTGATGTCGTTCACCGAGATAACCAGCATCAGGCTCAACAGCGCGGCCATGCCTAGAGCGTGAACGAGTGCCTCGGTGCGAGGTTTGACCTTGCGGCGTGTCACGAGCGCGATCAGCACGAAGACGAGACGGCCCCCGTCGAGGGCGGGAAACGGCAGCAGGTTGACGATAGCCAGCGTCGCCGTCAGGTCTACCACGAGGGAGAGCAGCGGCGTCCAGCCCACCGTTCCGATGTTGTTGGCCTCGCAACCGACCTGACGGATGATGCCGACCGGGCCGGTCAAGCCGCCGCCAGCAGCGCCTTGCACCGCCGTGCAGGGGTCCTCAGTCACGGCGCCCGGAACAGCCACGAACGTCTTCTCGAGAACGTGCCGGCCGCCGAAGGTCAGGTAGACCGAGGTCTGCGGTACGGAATCGCCAGGGGTGCTGGGAAGGACAGGCGGCAAAGGCCCGTTAGCCGGTCCGGTCGAGGCGCCCGCGCTAGGAGGATGAACGACGAGCGCCCACACCGCCTGCACCACGTTGACCGGAATAGCGATCGCGCTCTTCGCGGCGACGCCAAAACTGGACGGTACGTTGTGCGCGCCCACGGGCGAGGTTACCAACCCCATCGCGCCCTGGTCGCCGGGCGTTTGTTGGGGCGTACGTGGAACGACGTTCACCGTCACGTCGGCGGTGCCGCGCCGTACGGTGACGCTCAGGTTCTTGCCCATGTTGGCGACCGATGCGTTGTGTATGTCGTCGAGGCTGGCCACCGCGACGCCTCCAACGACGATGATGCGATCGCCCGGTTGGATGCCGGCGCGTTGCGCTGGAGACCCAAGCGCCACCTTTATCGCCTCGGTATACGCCCGCGGCGTCCCGATAAAAGCGAGGGTGACGAACACGAGCACGATGGCCAGCACCATGTTGTTGAAGGCTCCCGCGGCGAGCACGATCGCGCGCTGCCAGGGAGGCTTGTTGCCGAAGGCGTGGGGGTCGTCTTCTGGCGCGACATCCCCGCTCAAGGACGCCAGGCCCGGCGTCGCCGCCGACGCGTCCGTGGACGCGGCCACGCCGTTCTCGCCGGCGAGGCGCACGAACCCACCTAGGGGCAGGGCGTTGAGCGAGTACACCGTTTTGCCGCGGGCGCGCAGCGCCTCCGCTTTCTCCTTCGAGGGATAGACGCGCGGCGGGAAGCCGAGGCCGAACTCCTCCACGCGCACGCCAAAAAGGCGCGCGGTTAAAAAGTGACCGAGTTCGTGGATAAGCACGAGCGATCCAAGGATAGCGATGAAAGCTGCCGCAGTAATCACGCCGTAGCCGACGTCATGGACGCGTGACAGCCCAATGGCGATGGCGGCAATAACGACGAGGCGATACATGCGATAACGGCGGACAAAAGTACGCAAGGGATTGTCCTTATAGAGGGTGATGCTGTGACGGCCTTGGACGGTCGTCTTCTTTTAGTAGTGTGCTCCGAGTCAAAGGTCTACGCAAGCTGCCCGTCGGAGCTGCCCACACGCGCCCACGGCGTCGCCGCCTACAGCGACCTCCGTGACGGTAGGCCCATCCATCTCCGTCAAGCGTTCGCCTCCACCGCACGGCGGCAGTAGTCGCGCGCCCAACTATCCGCCGCGACGACGGCGTCGAGATCGAGCGCGTCTCCCGTTGTATGCGCGTCGAGGGCGCCCGCGACGAGTTCGGGGATGCGCGTGAAGGAGATGCGCCCGCTCAAGAAGTAGTCGACGGCCGCTTCATCGGCCCCGCAGAGGACAGCGGGATAGGTCCCGCCAGCGTAGCCCGCCCGCAGCGCGAGATCGAGGCAGGGCCAGCGACCGGGCGCCGGAGCGGCGAAGGTCAGAGGCTCCGTCGTCGCTACGTCGAGCCCCTCCACGCCAGCGGGCAAGGGCCAGCGTGCGGGATAGCTGAGCGCGAACTGGATCGGCGCGCGCATGTCCGGGGCGCCCAGTTGGGCCTTGACCACGCCATCGGCGAACTGGACCATGGCATGCACGGTGCTTGTCGGGTGCAGCACCACCTTGATGCGCTCCAGCGGCAGGTCGAACAGCCAGCGGGCCTCCATCACCTCAAGACCCTTGTTCATCAGCGTCGCCGAGTCGATCGTGACTTTCGGTCCCATCGACCAGGTCGGATGGCGCAGCGCCTGTTCCGGCGTCACCGCGCCGAGCTGTGCCGGATCGTAGTCGCGCAGCGCCCCACCCGACGCGGTCAGATACAGCGAGTCGACGGACGCCTTTTCTTCGCCCAGCAGGCACTGCCAGAGCGCGCTATGCTCCGAGTCGATGGGCAGCAGCACGCCGCCCTGCGCCGCCGCCGCTGCCGTGATCACGGCGCCCGCCATCACCAGCGGCTCTTTGTTGGCGATGGCCACGCGCTTGCCCGCTCTTACCGCCGCCACCGTGGCCTCCAGGCCGGCGCGTCCCACGGTGCCCACGACGACGATGTCCACGTCCGGATGCACGGCAATCTCGACAAGAGACCGGCTCCCCCACAGAACCGTCGTCGCGGCGGGAAAAGCGCGTTCGTCCCCAACGTCCGAGGCCACGCCCACGAAGCCGGGTTTGAATTGGTGGGCCTGCGCGGCGAGCGTCTCCACGTTGCGCGCGGCGATGCCGAGGACGCGCAGCCTCTCGGGGTGCGCGGCCACGATGTCGAGCGTCTGGCGGCCGATCGAGCCGGTCGACCCAAGGATGGCGAGCGTTTTCACAGGGATATCCCTACTTCGGCGTCAAACGAGAAAAAGGCTCCAGCAGTACGTCAACGCGCTCACGAACAAGAGTCCGTCTATACGGTCGAGCAGGCCGCCGTGACCGGGCATCAGCGTGCCCGAGTCTTTAACGCCGGCCTGGCGCTTAAAGGCCGACTCGACGAGGTCGCCCAGTTGCGCCGCGATCGTCCCGCTCAAGGCCACGGTCAACACGGTGGAGAGGGGCTGCTTAAACGCAAGCACATAGGCCGTGACGAGCGCCGCCGCCACGCCGCCGACCACGCCGCCGAGCGAACCTTCCACCGTTTTCTTAGGGCTGACGCGCGGGAAGAATGGCCGGCGGCCGATCTGTCGCCCCACGAAATACGCGGCGGTGTCGCAGCCCCAGGTGATGGCGAACACGAGCAGCACCCAGGAGAGTCCCTGCCCCGCGGCGCCGCCGCGCAAGACCAGCAGGGCCGCGCCGAGGCCGCAGACGTAGAGCACGCCGCCGACGGTCAAGGCCCAGCGCACGACGCCTCCCGCCGCGGGCGCGACGACCAGTGAGGCTAGGGAGAGAAAAAAGGCCACGACGACGGCGACGACGAACCAGCGGTGGTCGGGCACGAAGGCCAGGATGGAGAGCAGCAGCACGGCCGCGGCTATCGCCGTGATCGTGAGCGGATTGAGCGCGCTGTTGTCCGGGCCTTCGAGGCGCGCGGCGATGCCGTAGAACTCGTAGAGACAGAGCCCGAGCAGGACTACGACGCCGACGCCGTAGGGCGCTCCGCCCACGGCGACGAGGCCGAGGGCCACGAGGCCGAAAGCGGCCCCGCTGACGACGCGGGAGCCCAGGTTAGACCGGGGTGGAGACGGTCGCTCCTCGACGCTCATCGTGGCGACTCCTACAGACGCCCGTAGCGGCGCTTGCGGTTGCTGAAGGTCTCAACCGCCGTGTGCAGGTCCGTGGCCGTGAAGTCCGGCCAAAACTTCTCCGTCGCGTAGTACTCGGCATAGGCCGACTGCCAGAGCAGAAAGTTGGAGAGACGCATCTCGCCGGCGGTCCTAATGACGAGGTCGGGGTCGGGCAGCCCCGCCGTGTGCAGCCGCGTCGAGATCGCCTCCTCGGTCACGTCCTCGGCGGCGACGCCGTCGGCCACCAACGTCCGCACGGCCTGCACGATCTCTTGACGTCCGCCATAGTTGAAAGCGAAGTTGACGACGAGACCCTTGTTCTCCCGCGTCATATCTTCGGCGTCGCGGATCGCTTTCTGCAGCGACGGGCTCACCCGCTCCATCGAGCCGAGGTGGTTGATGCGGGCGCCGCGACGGTGGAGCGCCAGGGTCTCGCGTTTGTAGATCTCCTCGAAGATAGCCATGAGGCCGCTGACCTCGGCCTCGGGGCGCCCCCAGTTTTCCGTGGAGAAAGCGTAGAGCGTGAGCACGCCGATGCCGATGTCCTCGCAGGCTTCGATGATGTCGTGGATATGGTTGGTACCTTGACGGTGCCCCATCAGACGCGGTAAGTGACGCTGCTCCGCCCACCGCCCGTTGCCGTCCATGATGATCGCCACGTGGTCTGGAACGCGCAAACCTTCGACTCTTAGGGACTCAGACGCCGCCGGAGCATCCGAACCGAAGGTCTTATCTTTGCGTCGCGGACCGCGTAGGCTGGCCATGGCCTTAAACCGCCATGATGTCGGCTTCTTTTTCGCGGCCCACCGCCTCGACGTCGGCGATAACGCGATCGGTGATTTTCTGCACCCTGTCGAGGGCGCGTTTGATATCGTCCGCCGAAACCGTCTTTTCTTTCTCCAACGCGCGCAGACGGTCGGTCACGTCGCGGCGACCGTTGCGCACCGCTATCTTATGCTCCTCGACCATCTTGCCGACCGACTTGACGAGGTCCTTGCGGCGCTGCTCCGTCAAGGGAGGGATGGCCAAGCGGATGAGGATGCCGTCGTTCGTGGGCGTCAATCCAAGGTCCGCCTTCTGGATCGCCTTCTCGATCGCGCCGATCGACGAGCGGTCGTACGGTTGGATAGTGATCTGGCGGGGATCGGACACCGCTATCTGCGCCAGGCCGTTGAGCGGCGTCGTGGCGCCGTAATACTCCACCACGACGTTGTCGAGCATCGTCGGTGAGGCGCGACCGGTCCTCACCGTGTTAAGATCTTTTTTCAGATCCTCGACCGCGCGGTGCATGCGCCTTTCACCATCGGTGAGATACTCCTCGATCATCCCCTCATCCTCCAGACGTCACTGTCGTGCCGAGCGGTATTCCCCGTAGGATCTGCTCGATACTCCCCTGTTTCAAGTTGAATACGACGATCGGTAGGTTGTTGTCCTTGCACAGCGCGAAGGCCGTGAGGTCCATCACCTTCAAGTCGCGCTCGAGCGCCGTCGCGTAGTCGAGCCGATCGTACTTGCGCGCCGTGGGGTCTTTCATCGGATCGGCGGTGTACACCCCATCGACCTTCGTAGCTTTTAGCAGGACTTCACAGCCGAGTTCGAGCGCGCGCAGCGCCGCCGTCGTATCCGTGGTGAAATACGGATCGCCCGAGCCGGCCGCCAGAATGACGATGCGGCCCTTCTCCAGGTGGCGAATGGCGCGGCGGCGGATGTAGGGCTCGGCCACGGCGGACATGGCAATGGCCGTCTGCACGCGCGTCTGCACGCCGCTCTTCTCCAGGGCGTCTTGCAGCGCCAGCGCGTTCATCACCGTGGCCAGCATGCCCATGTAGTCGGCGGTGGCGCGGTCGATGCCCGCGGAACTGGCCTGCACGCCGCGAAAGATGTTGCCGCCGCCGACGACGACGGCGATCTGCACGCCCATCGTCGTCACCTCGGCCAGTTCGCGCGCGATGCCGTGAACGGTTTCAGGGTCGATGCCGTAGCCCTGGCCGCCCATCAGCATCTCGCCGCTCAACTTCAGGAGCACCCTGCTGTAGGTGCTTGCGCCCTCCGTCGTGGCGATATCCGCGTCTATCACTCGTCGTTACTCGCCAAGCTGGAAGCGCGAGAAGCGGCGAACTTTAATGTTCTCGCTCGTCACGGCCACCGTCGTTTGCAGCAACTCGCGGATCGTCTTCTCGGGATCGCGCACCCAGGGTTGGTCAAGCAGGCACACGTCCTCGGCGTACTTCTTAATGCGTCCTTCGACCATCTTGTCGAGCACGGCAGCCGGCTTGCCTGCTGCCTCGCTCTCCGCATCCTGGCGCAACTGCGCCTTCTTTGCGTCCAGTTCTCCAGCGGGGATGGCCTCCATATCGACGTAGAGTGGGTTCGTCGCCGTGATTTGGATGGCCAGATCGCGCGCCAACTCCTTGAAAGCGTCGGTGCGGGCCACGAAGTCTGTCTCGCAGTTCACCTCGACGAGCGCGCCGTAGCGGCCGCCGGGATGGATATAGGCCTCGACGAGGCCCTGGCCGGTTTCACGGCCCGACTTTTTCGCCGCCGAAGCCGCGCCGCGCTTCTGGAGCACGTCGACCGCTTTGTCGATATCGCCATCCGCCTCGACTAAAGCTCCGCGACAGTCCATCACGCCCGCGTTGGTGCGGTCGCGCAGCGTTTTAATCATTGCCGCCGTAATCTCCATCTGTCCTCCGTCTCTTATGTCGTCGTTACGTAGAAGCCGTCCGCGTGTCGCGCGGGCAGCGGGGGTTATCGTCTTAGGCCAAAGGGGCGGGCGCGGGCTCTTCGCTCACGACCGCCGCGGGGACGGGAGCGGCTTCAGCGACCAGAGAGACCTCCTCCGAAACGACGCTCGGCTCATCGTCCTCGGTCGCGTCAGGGACCGCCGGCGGCGCGAAGCTCAACTCGCTCTCGTCAAGAGGCGCCGGCGCCTCCTCGACGTCGGGAGCGAAGCTCATAGGCAAGGCGCCAAGATCCTCCGCCGAAGCGCCCTCGACGTCGGTCATCGTGGCGATGCGCATGTTGCGCCCCTCGATGACCGCGTCGGCGATGCGCTCACAAAGCAAGCGTACGGCGCGGATGGCGTCGTCGTTGGCGGGGATGGGAAAGGCGACCTCATCGGGATCGGAGTTCGTATCCACGAGCGCGATGATCGGCACTTGCAGCCGCATCGACTCCATCACGGCCAAGCGCTCTTTGTGCGTATCGACGATGAAAATCATGTCCGGGACGCGCTTCATGCCCTTAATGCCGCCGAGCATCTTGTTCAGCTTGGCGATCTCTTTCTCGACGCCCTGCGCCTCGCGCTTGGGCAGCGCGTCTAACTCGCCGCTGTCGCGCATCGTCTCCAGCGTGGAGAGGCGGCGCAGGCGCTGCTGGATCGTCTGAAAGTTCGTGAGCATGCCGCCGAGCCAGCGCTGCGACACGTAGAACATACCGCACCGCGCCGCCTGCTCCTGCACCGTTTCTTGAGCCTGCTTCTTGGTGCCCACGAACAGGATCGTCTTGCCCTGCTCCGACTGCTGGCGCACGTAGGTGTAGGCCGCGTCGAGGCGCGTCACCGTCTGCTGCAGATCGAGAATGTGGACGCCGTTGCGTTCGGTAAAGATAAAAGGACGCATCTTCGGATTCCAGCGCCGTGTCTGATGCCCAAAGTGAACGCCGGCCTCCAGGAGTTGCTTCATTGACGTGCGCGCCATGTGTACGATTCCCTTTCTCTGGTTCGTTGGTCCTCCGCGTCGCTCACCAGAACAGCCCATCCGCTTGCGCGGACACGATGCTGTTCCGCATCCTACTAAGGCAGGATTTGCGGCGCGTGTGTTTTTGAGCACGAGGGAGCATGACCAACAGCCATCTCCCTCGCCTACCCCGGTTGATTATAGCACTTACGTCCGTTGCGGCACGGGCGACTCGAGCGGGCGATAGGCCGCCTCCAGCGTCACTTTCTTCTCTCCCGGCAGCGACATCGACCGCTGCTGGTTGGGGAAATATCCAGAGGGGTGGTGACAAATAGGAAAATGCGGCTGTCCCCTCGTACATAGGCCCGAATGGGTCTGACCGCGGACGCGAGCGCACGCGATGATGCTCTTAGCCGCTCCTCCGCCATAAGCCATGGTGGCCGCCCGTGGAGAGCGTGATAGAGGCGCGCTGCCGCGCGTTGGAAGGAGCTGTGACGAGATGTCGCTGTTTACCCCCGAACGACCCTTACCCGCCGCACTCGGCGCGGCCCTTTTCGGCGCCGGCCTCTTGGCCAGCGTGCTTGCCAGCGTCCCCCGCCCCGCCCACGCCGCCGTCTCCTGTCGCGTCGACCCGATCGTGACCCTCAGCAACGGAGCGGTCATGCATCTGGGCGCTGCTATTGCCGACAACGCCTCCGACATCACAGCCGTCTCCTACGCCCTGCACGCTCCCATCGGCACGCGTGTGGTCGGCGTGGTCTACCCGTCCGATGCGCGCGCGATTCGCCAAACGTTCCGGTTCTACCCGGACAATGCGCCGTCCACCTGGGATGTCTACACCTACGTCGACTCCAAGACGCACGGCGTCGGCGTGACGGCCACGGTGGAGGTAAACAATCGCCGGACCTTCACTGCCGCCGGCGTCGATCACCAGAAGATACGCGTGCATATGGGCCACACGGTGGGAACGCGGCGCCCGGTCAGATAAAATGAGCGTTGGGGTAAGGCCAGGGGCGCCGGCAAGAACATGGACAACGTTAGCCGCGTTCTGTACGCCGTGCTACGACGTCGGCGCCCTCAGATTGCACCTCAACCATGGCCTTGTGCGGCTGCCTAGCTATTTCTCATCCCACTTTCTGTCGCATCGTTCGAGGACGATGCATAAAGGGTGGCGTCGAGGGGTGGGGCGGGTCATAATGGAAGTAGACGTGCTTGCCGGCGGCAGCCCTTTAGCTAAAGAGTGGGCCATGTAGACAACCCGTCTACTGCTTTTCCATTTGGCTATACCCTCGTTGGGATCCCGCACATGCAAGATGTCGATATACAGGAGGCGGGGCAAGCGCGTCCGTTAGGGCCGTCTTCCTCGCGCCCGCTCCTGCCCATGACCGCGCGTCTCTGGCCCCAACCAGGCGTCGGACTCGTCACCGCCGCGTTCGCCGTCGCCGCCCTGCTGCTATCCGGCCGAACGGCGTTGCGATCAGGTACGGACGCGACCACGTTCGCCCCTGCCCTGTTTCTCGCTCTTGGGCTGATAGGGGCGGTCGTGCTGGCCTATCAATACCCCGTCCACGTGCGGCATCAAACCAAGATTTGTCTCGTCACGATCGTCTACTACCTGCTCGCCGTGCTCGTGTTTCCGCCCCTCGCGGCGGCGGCGGCCGGTTTTGGCGCGCTGGTGGGTGAACTCTCCCGTCGTGGCTCCAGCGGCGCGTACGCCAGCGACATCGCCACGGAGGCGGGACGACGCGTGCTCATCGTGCTTCCCACCGCTCTACTCGCGCAGGCCGGGGACGGCGCGGCCCAGCAGCCCTTAAATGTGATCGCGGCCGCGTTCGCGCTCGCCGCGCTCGACGCGCTGACGCACCCCCTCGTGCACGCCCCCATGAGTGGCGAGCGGCCCTGGCGGGCGCTCGTAGAAGGCGCACGCGCGACCCTGCCTGCTGAAGGCATCCAATACGCGGTCGGACTGCTCGGCGCGCTCGCGGCGCTGCACTACCTGTGGGCGTTGCCCGTGTTGCTGGTCCCCGCGGCGCTCGTCTACGCCGCCTTTAAGATGATGCGCGAGATGCACGACAGCACGCGTCAAGTCCTGGAGAACATGGCCGACGCGGTCGATCTGCGCGACCCCTACACGGGCGGCCATTCGCGCCGCGTCACCGACTACAGTGCGGCGATCCTGCACGACATGGGTATGCACGGCCCGGAGGTCGACCTGATCCTGGCGGCGGCACGGGTGCATGACATCGGGAAGATCGGCATCCCCGACGGCATCTTGAACAAGCCGGAAGCGCTGACCGTCGAGGAGCGCGCTACGATGGAGCTGCACCCGCTGCAAGGTGAAGTGTTGCTCAAGCGCTCTCGCGACTTCGTGCGCGGCATCGAGATCGTGCGCCATCACCACGAGAGCTGGGATGGGAACGGCTATCCAGACAGGCGCGCGGGCACGGATATTCCCTTTGGCGCGCGCGTGGTCGCGGTCGCGGACAGCTTCGACGCCATGACCAGCGACCGTCCCTACCGGCGCGGCATGTCCGTGGAAAAGGCGACCGCCATCCTGCGTGCCGGTAGAAGCATCCAGTGGGACGCCGTCCTGGTGGATGCGCTCATCCATGCCCTGGAGAGCAACCCCATTCGTGCGTCCGGGGAGGCGCCCATGCCGACCGCTCCTCCCGCACTGCCCAACGTTCCCGTCGAGATCGGCTCCTTTGCTGCATCCACCACTAGACTCTCCCTCTATGAATAGAGCGGCGGTCCGTGAAAAGCTGCCTAGCTATTTTTGCCCAACCCCCACAAATGTAAAATCAGCCCAAGGGTTCGTCATACTCTTCCTGTAGCACCTTGCTCCAGTACTCAGGATCGCTGTAGCGAGCCACCAAGGCATCGAGATCCACCTTGGACACTCGGGGACTGAATTCTATGCCCCCGAACAAATTGACGTGCTGCCAGGCAACCGGAGAAATGTTGCGGAGAACGTCGATCGCCTGCTGGTCGCCGGCAGCACATTTTTGCTCGTAGACCTTGGACAGCAACGCTATGTTGTAGTAGATGATCGCATTGGTGATCAGGCGCAAGCATTCGTTCCAGATCTGCTGCTCGGCTTCGGTTTTGACGCGGAACTTCCCTCCGTTGACAAACGCAACGGCGCGCCGAAATCGATGATGTGCTTCTTCCCGGTTGAGCGTCTGTCGCACACTATGGCGCAAGGTCGCATCATCCACGAAGTCGAGGAGATAGAGTGTCCGGCACAGGTGTTCGAGTTCCCACAGGGGTCGATTGACGAAAAGGAAATTATTGTACGCTAAGGCTGGACTTAGCCGCATGGGTTTGCAGTATCTAGGCAACCACGCCGTCAAGCTCCAGACGCACGGCCCTATAGCGTACGACTGGTTGTTCGCATACGGCCACCGCAACGCAGCTCGGGAGCGAGATCAGGATGCTTGAGAGACCAGGTGTGCCGGACGACACACTCCTCGCCTGTCTGCGCGATCACTATGGGCTGCACATCACCCAGATCGCGTTTCTGCCGATTGGCAACGACGCGGACACCGCCGTCTATCGGGTTGTCGCCGACGATGGGCTGTCGTATTTCCTCAAGCTGCGCAGGGGTCGCTTCGATGCCACGACGGTGGCCATCCCCCGCTTCCTTCATGACCAAGGCATCGCACAGATCGTCGCCCCGATCGAAACCACCGCACACCACCTTTGGACGCGCGTGGGCGCCTTCGCGGTGATCCTTTTCCCGTTCGTCAGCGGTCAGGATGGATTCACGGCGCCGTTGTTGCAGCGCCAGTGGATAGAGCTTGGCGTCGCCCTCAAGGCCATGCACACCGCGGTCGTGCCGCGCGCGCTCACGTCGTCCATCCCGCAGGAAACCTATGCCCCGTCCTGGCGCGATCTGGTCAGGGCGTTCCAGGCGCGGGTCGAGGCCACGACGTTCGCTGATCCCGTCGCGGCGGAGTTGGCGGCCTTCCTCCGCGCCAAGCGCCACGACATCTCTCATATCGTCGCGCGCGCCGAGGTCCTTGGCGATGCCCTGCGCGCCCGCGCGCCCGCGCCGGTCCTGTGCCACGCCGACATCCACGCGGGCAATGTCCTGGTCGGCGTGGACCAGGCGCTCGCCATCGTCGATTGGGACACCCTCACCGTCGCGCCCAAGGAGCGCGACCTCATGTTCGTGGGCGGTGGCGTCGGTGGCGTCTGGCGCGACGCGCAGGAGGAAACGTGGTTCTACCAGGGCTATGGCTGGACGGAGATCGATCCGCAGGCGCTCGCGTACTACCGCTACGAGCGGATCGTCGAGGATATCGCGGCCTACGGCGAGCAACTCCTGCTGACCGACGACGGCGGCGCCGACCGCGCGCAGGGGCTGCGCTTTTTCCTCGCTCAGTTCCTGCCCAACAACGTCGTCGAGATCGCCTATCGGACGGATCGGGCCCTAGACGAGAGCTAGGGTAATCCGAGGGAGCGTGCGTCAGCCATCAGGGCTAGGATACGTGCGGCTCTCATGTGATCACGTCCACCAAGGCCGCCGCACCGAGAGACGCGATGAATAGTGCGCTGCGCTGCAAGCTGTCCTGCTAGGGTATACCTCAGCTGGACACGACATCCAAGGGTGGGGGACCCGTCGACACGATGGGTGGCTTGCTACGCGGATGGTCCGTTGGACAGGCGCCCGGTGGGCCGGCTACACTGCGCACAGCGGGTCGACGCGCGACGTAGCCGACGCTCGAAGGGAGAGTACGCATGAGTGCCGCCGCTAATAAGGCCCTGGTGCGCCAGTACTACGAGACCGTCTATAACGGGCGGGACCTCACGGCCATGGACCGTTTCCTGGCCCCGACCTTCACGAGCGCGGGTCCCGGTGGGGCCATGGACCTGGCGGCCCACGCGCAGGCCCTCGCGCTGTCCCAGGCCGCTTTGCCCGACCTGCAGCTCACGATTGAGGAGCAGGTCGCGGAGGGGGACACGGTGGTGACCCGCTGGTCGGCCCACGGGACGCAGCAGGGCGTCCTCTTCGGCATCCCTCCCACAGGCAAGCACGTGACGGCGACCGCCATCCACATCCATCACATGGCTGCGGGCAAGATCATGGAGCAGTGGGAGCAGTTCGACGCCCTGGGAATGCTGCACCAGCTGGGCGTCCTTCCACCCGTCGGCTAACTCTCCAACAGTCCGGCAGGGCTTGACAGGCAACTGTCGCGCGTCTGGCGGGTTGCACGCCCGCTTGGCGTACAATATTCCCCCTTTCGTCAAACGACCCCCCACAGGGCTTTGCCCGTCTGGTTCTGCCGGACATAGCTGGCGAGTTTGCGCACAACCGTGGCCTGGGTCACGTCCTTTTTCCACAGGCCCATGTTGGTCCCCAAGGCGACGGTGCAGGCGAGGACCGCGCGCAGATCGGGGTCGTGTGTGACGTAGCGGTCGAGGAGATGAGTGAACACGCCCGAGAATCCGGTCTGCTCCGCCACAAACCACAACAGGTCGGCAATCCTAATCCCCGGCGAGCGATCGTAGAAAGGGCTGTTGACGGACTCCTCCGTGTGCGGATACAGGAGTGTCCAGCGCCGCTTCTGGGCGGGACCCGTGATCTTGATGTGCTGGTTCTCACCGTCTGCGATGCATTGGTTGACCGAGTGGAACTTGGTTTCGAGGGTCTCGCGGAAAGCCCGCAGCGTTTCTTGGATGGGGGCCTGCAAGAGGGGCGCGCCGATCTCGTGTAAGACCGTCTCTTTGTCCTGCCAGCGCGCATCGCTGATCAGGTCGTCCTCGAAACGGCGGAACTCGGTACTCTCCCGGACAAAGACGTTATACAGGAAGAACTGCCGCTTGGCTTTGAAGTAGCCCAGTTGCAGCGTCAAATGCACGGCAACCGCAGGCGTGGGCGCCGCGACAGCGGCGCGTTCCAGGATGCTCAAGTCAAAATAGATCTGGCGTTCCTGCGCGGTGAAGTGCGACAAGCCATACGGTGCGTCGATCTCCTTGGCGGTCAGGATCGACAAACGATGCACGTCGAGGCTCATGCCATGCCGACTTTCACCCGTGGCGCAGGTATTGGTAGAGTGTCTCGCGACTGATGCCGAACTCTCGGGCAATCTGAGCTTTCGCCTCGCCCGCGGAGACGCGTCGGTGAAGCTCGGTGACCTGGCCTGCGGAGAGCACCTTTGTGCGGCCGCGATAGACGCCGCGCTGTCTGGCGAGCGTGATGCCCTCCCGCTGGCGTTCCCGGATGAGCACACGCTCGAATTCCACGAAGGCGCCCATGACCGAGAGCATCAGATGGGACAGAGGCGAGTCGTCGCCAGTGAAATGCAGGTTCTCTTTGACGAACTCGATATGCACACCGCGTGTGGTTAGCATCTGCACAATGCGCCGCAAGTCATCGAGGTTGCGGGCCAGACGGTCCATGCTATGAACCACCACGGTATCTCCGTCACGGACAAAGGTGAACAGCGCCTCCAATTGGGGACGAATGCTGTCTTTGCCGGAGATTTCATCCGTGAAGATTCTGTCCAGCCGGATATTCTCTAGTTGGCGTCCGGAATTCTGGTCGACGCTGCTGACGCGGACATAGCCGATACGTTGCTCGCTGCTAATGGTTGCCTCAAGACCCATAACTGGCTGGGTCAAGGGTGAACGCTAACCCTTGCCAGGTGTGATTGCTTGCGTTGAATCGCTTGCGATTTTCCAGAGCGACTTTACGAAAATAGCGAAGGGCAGAGCGGTCGTCCATGTGAGAGGTGTCTTGACCTAAGTGCTCCTGAAACAATTCACACCGGAACGAATGCACGGTAGTCGGGCTCCCGAATGCAGCGTTCATCTCCCCGTTTCCGAAGAGTGAGAAGCGGTGCAAATTGCAAGAACCAACAGTGGCCCATAGACCATCGACCAGCATGAGCTTGGAATGTACGTAGACTGACGTACGTTGTCCATCTGCATTGAGACCAGCAATACCAGCCAAAGTGAAGTTCTCATACGCCCCGAGGGCTGTCCAGGCTTCGAAGAAGGCTTGCTGTTCCTGAGTAACGGCATGAGTCAGTCCCTGCGGTTCAGCAGGCATAAGCAGCACCACTTCTACACCGCGCCGCAAAGCGTGATCCAGGCAAGAAACGATCTCCCAAACGGTAATGTACTGATTTTCAATATAGATCGAGCGTTGTGCAGCATTGATGGCCGCACAATACTGATCGAAGATCAACTGTTCCCCTGACGCTATATCGAAAGCTGTCCACCCTGGTGTGGCTTCTCCATTCGCGTAGCGATCGCGGTGTACGGTTCGCTGTATTTGGATGACTGAGTTGCCACGCTGGAGCGGAATGTGAGTCGGAAAAGGCAGGTCGACCTCGCTTTCGCTTCCCCACCACCCATTCGCGGTACGACGCTCACTTGCCTCGTTCCAGCGCTGCGCAAAGTTGTGGTGGACATCAACTGTCGAAGGGCCCGCTATTTCGACATAGACATCGTGGTTCTGTCCCTCGCCGTGATGGCCGGGAGAAACCATGGAGTTGGGATTGAGATTAATGCCTCCCACGAACGCTATTTCGTTCTCGTCACCAGCATCAATGAGCCAGCTCTTTTGGTGCTGACAGAAACCGGGATGGGCTCGATCCCAGCGTATCCGAACTCCAGATCTACGCATCTCAAGTTGCCTAATATGATCCGCAGACCCCCAAAACGCGTTGCTCTTCCAGTTTTCGGTGTCCACGTCAGGTCTCCAAAAGATGAGGCGGACATCGACACCACGAGCGGCAACTCTGTCTAGCACATCCAGAGCAGTTCCTCGTTCATCAGGCATTTCGAACGTGGCCCACATAAAAGTCACTGTTACCCAGACACGACTCGTGGCCGCCTCAACGGCGCGCTTTGGGATAACGTGTGGATAGAGTGTGGACATCCTAGAAGCGTCGTAGAAAGCAACCGGGCAGGCCGCGGCGCCGCACCAGCGGACGCCTCGCCACGATCGACTTACGGTCTTCATTGAGTCAAAGTAAACGTTCCCTCGGCCAGAATCGTCGACCCGGCCAGATATTGCATCGTGTAGGTCCCAGGGCCGATGTGTAATTCTTGCTCTAGCTCGTTCACCGTTCTGTTGGCATAGATGCCGGATGCATCGGCATCGTTGATCGAGACGGAGATCGCACCTTCTACCGCTTTAGCGCCCCCAGGACCGGAGTGGATCACTCGCCGGATCAACGTGGTTGTGCCTGGAGTCCTGTTGAAGTGCCCGAGCCATGATATGACTCCGCTGACGGGGAAAACGGTCCCCGGACCTTGTATCGAGCTTGTGCCGTCGTCGTAGCCGGTCCCGAAGGCGATTGTTCCCATAGGGTTCGTCATGCCGGCAAAGATAGCACCGACGACGAGCGCGGCTAGAAGGATGAATCGAGCGATCATCGAGGCCTCCTTAGAGCGTTCCCCACCCAAAGGCAGGGTTATGGAGCATTGTCAATGAAATGAGGGCTACGAGTGCGAAATAGAGGGCGCCGAGAAGCATTCTATTCTGCACCGTGTCCCGAGGATCCTGCTCCTGCGTCGCCAGGACGATGCGATGACGGTAGCGGGTGGTTAATTCGCCGAGCCCGAGAAAACCGATGAGCAGGAGCAGGACGTTATGATGAGCAAGAAATAGATACCCGAGCAGAACAAGTCCTGGTATCCAGAGCCACATCGTTAATGCTTTGGCGATCTTGCCACCGTCCAGGAAACCTATCGGGATCAGATTGAACAGATTGAGGTAGAGGCCGATCAATCCGAGGTATGGCCATAGTCGACCACCGAAGACGTGCCCAAGTGCGAGGCAGGCAAAAGACGCAGCTGTGCCGACGATAGGTCCGGCGAGGGCGATCTCGCCCATATCGACCCGTGAGCGCACCTGCTCTTTCGCGGCGACGAACGCGCCAAACATCGGTATGAAAACCGGCAGCCCAACGGCGATTCCCTTCCATCGGAACGCGACCCAATGCCCCGTCTCGTGGATGAGAATGAGGACGACAAAGCCGATCGCGGCTGGGACTCCAAGGCCCCACGCCGCCGCATAGACCCAGACGCTGACAAACATCGAGATGAACAAGAGTGCGATTTTGCTCTTAAATAGAAAGAGCAAAGCGAACTTGAACTTTAGAGCCACGTAGCCGGCAGCGGCGATAGGGGCCCAGATGCGACCACCAAGGCCCTTTTTGCGCGCGACTAGGTGGCTAGAGTATTGATCCGCCGATTCTCTTAGAGCAGCGGCAGCCTTGTGGCGAGGGACGGCATAGGAAAGACTTGCTCCACACACACAGCGGCCCGAATTGCTTGGCGCTGGTCGTGCACAATGGGGACATGCCCACGCGGCATCACTGTTTACCTCTAGCGCGTTTTCCATGTCCCCCTCCTTGCTACGCGTGTGGTTGTCCTGAACTCAGATCGACACTAACTACGGGAAGTATGATCAAGGTGAAGGGATGTGTACAATAGCCAATTGGGATGCCATGATGCGCCCGCAGTCCGGGGCGGGACGCGGATGCCCATTTGTTTCAGGGCAGCGCTGACCCGGAACTCGCCCAGCAGCTCGTTCTTCTGGAGCGTCTTGATCGCCGCCATGGCGCGGAAGCTCACCTTCCGCACGTCCGGCTTCAGCCCTGGCGCCTTGTCGTTCAGGCCGAAGCACCCTTCCTCGACCCAGCGGTGTAAGATCGTATGAACGGTCTGGTGGCTTGTCCCGAGATACGCGGCGATGCTTTTGGCGTTCTAGCACTCGTAGTGGAGTGTGACCACGGCGTGGCGCGCATCCGTCGGGTCGGCGATCTGGTGGTAGGGCGGGTAGCGCCGCGTCGTCCGCGAGGGCGGCGGGCCGTCGGCGAGGACGCGCTGCACGGCATGCGGGCTGGGGCGGCGCCTGAACTTCAGCTCACAGATCGTGGCGATCTCGTTGGGGCGGAACGGCGGGTGCTCAGCCTTGAGGTCGACGATGAACTGGCGCGTGTCCGGCGGCAAGCTCAGCCGCGTCGGGCGCTTGTCGGCCTCGACATCAGTGAAGAGGCTGACCATGCCGAGTTCCTTGAAACGCCGGACCCAGCGGTACGGGCTGGCGCACGAGACGCCAGTCTCCAGGGCGCGCTCAGCAGGCGAGTGGCCGAACAGGATAACGGAGCGCGGGATCTCGTAGCGCTGCTGCTCCGGCCACGGACAGCGTTCGCGCAGCGCGAACCACTCCTCCATCGCCCTCAGCCGCGCTTGAATATCGGCCATCATGTCCCACCGCGCTTACGCAACACAACGGCGTCCTATTACGATACTAGCGTCCCATAGTGGAGTGCAAATATGTGTCAAGCCGATTGTGGCGAAGCGTCCACCAGCGGACCTTGAAAAGACCAAAAGGCGCCGACTAAGGTGAGATGTCGGCGTCGGGGCTCAAGCGACGGGCGACAGCTTGATTGCTCGTGTGCGCCTCCAGGTAGAAGTCGGGCGTGCCCACGGGCGGCGGCTCATCGTGGTCCAGACCAGCCAGATAGTCGGCGTTGGCTTTTAGCAACTCGACCCCGCCGATACGCCCGTGCGACGGCACGACCGTGTCCAGATCACGTGCGGACCACGCACGGAGGGCCTGTATCCAACCCTCGCGCGGCCCTGAGTTGAGCAGCGGGAAGGGATCTTCCGCGCAATCCCCCGCGTAGAGCAGACGCCGTTCGGGCACGTAGGCCACTAAGCAATCTGGTTGATGCCCAGGCGCGTGGTGCAGTTCGACGGTGAGACCTCCAAGGTCGAGGCGCAGCGTCGTCTCGAAGGTCACGTCCGGCGGCAGCAATTGGACGTTCGCGTAGAACAGGTCGTCCTCCGCACGCTTCCTTGCTAGGACGGCGCGCTCACGTTCTCCAAGGAGGCGCGTGCGGCACAACTGGTGGCCGACGATGGGGGCAGCGGAGAAAGCCGCGTTCCCCCAGGCGTGGTCCCAGTCCGCGTGCGTGTTGACCACGACGACCGGCAGGCCTCGCGCGGCGATCAGGTCTATGAGGGGCGCCATATCTTCGGGACGAGCGAGCGTATCGACGACGACGGCACGCCGCGCGCCCACGAACAGCGCCGCGCGCACGTCTGGCTCGCCGCCGCCCAGCGATCTCGATGCGATGTAGACGCCCTCGTCTAGCCGCGTCACATCTACGTCCGGGGTCATACCATCCTCCCGCGCTCTCGCCGGTCTCTCAAAAAGATCGACCGTTGATGCCTCTACACTCAATAGTCCCTCGGGCATTGGAATCCCTTCCCTCAGTTATACAGCGGTTAACCTGGAGGAAGGTAAAATGAGAGGCTGATAGACAACCGGCAAGACATCAGCTTTAAGGATTCGGATGAGTTCGTCAGCTAGCCGCACCCATCTAAAGTTCACCTCTTGGCCTTCGTGCTATACTTCCCATTGTAAATACTATCTATTGACAGATGGATGCCGCTAGAATAAGAGCGATGATAGACGAAATACTAATCGCCGATCTCGAAGACCTCCGCACCTCGATCGCCCAGCGCCAGCGGGCCGCGACGGCGCTCGGCAAGACGTTTAAGGGCTTGAACGATGCGCTGGGCAAGGCCTCGCGCTCTTTGAGCGACTACGCGGACGGTGAACCGGGCGCCGATGGGGCTAAACTCGCGGGTGCGCGCGCCGCGTTCTCCGCGCTGCGTCTGCGCGAAGACGCCGTCGATCCCCTGGCGACCGAGGCACGGCGCGAGATAAAAACGTTGACCGCCGTGGGGACCGCCCTGAAAGATGTGTCCGCGGCGTTGCGCGGTCCCTCTGTTGACGTGGTCAAGCTCGAACATGCGCTTAAGGCGCTCGGCTCCGCGCCGCTGGCCGACGAGCGCCTGGCCGCGCTGCGGACACGGTTGCAGCGTACGTTGAGCGAGGCGCAGCAACGGCTGGGCTCGACCTTTGGAGAGGCGCTGCGTGAGACGCTGCGCGAGCAGGGCGTAGAGATATCTGGCCAGTCGCCGCGCTTCGCCGCCGGCTCCTTCGAGATCGTGGCCGATTTCGGCGGCCGCACCGCCTCGATCAGCTACGGCAAGGACGTCGTCGTGCCGCGTGTCCCTCTGGCCGCGCCGGGCGTCGGCGCGGCCTACGCCCGCGCCGTCAAAGCCGTGGCCGGTCGCACCGTCGAGGGTTCGGGCTGGATCGAACACCTCTCCAACGCCTACGAGACCGTGCAGGCGCGCCGCACGCCGCCTTCTCCACGCGCCAACATCGTAGAGTGCTACTACGAGATGGCGCTGCTGCGTCAGGGCCGCGCTTTCCGTATCGAGCCGGTCAAGGCTCGCCTGGCGGACTACACCCGCGCCCAGTTCTCCTACGACTTCACCCGCTTCGTGAAACACGAACGCCTTACCCATAAAGGGCGGCACGTGGTCGACCACGGCGCCGTTAAAGCCCAGGCCGAGGGACCGGAGCGGAGCATCTGGATACTACGGGGCGAGAGCCCGTACGACGGTTCCTACATCGGCGACATCGAGTTCGGGAGGTAAGCGATGCTTCCCGAACCGCGTTTAGCGCGCCAGATCATCGAAGTGCTGGGCCAATCCGGCACGCCGCTCTCCAAGGGCGTCAGCTACTACAACGTCGGCAACGAGTCGCTGCTCAACACGATCGACCGCCACTACTTCGGCGCGTACCTTGCCGACGGCGGGGCTGTGTTCAAGCTCGTGGTCGGCGACTACGGCAGCGGAAAATCGCACTTTCTCTACTGCCTGCGCGACCGTGCCTGGGAGCGCGACTTCGCCGTGTCCAAGGTCGACCTCTCGCCCAGGGAGAGCCCCTACGACGACCAGAAGCGCGTCTACGCCGCCGTCGCCTCGTCCATTATCTGGCACGAACTGGGCGGTCTGGGCGAGGACGAGCGCGGCTTGTCGCGCTTTCTCGAAGGCGCCCTGCGCCGTCTGGTCATTGCCCGTGGTCTGGAGGTCGACGACCCTGGCGCGGGCGAGTTGCCCGAGGTGCGCGCGCTCTTGCAAACGGTCGAGACCACGCCGGTCGACTCGCTGAGCTTTCATAAAGCGGTGCAAGGCTTTTTCGCCGCCCTGATGCGCGGCCAGGAGCGTCGGCTAGAATCGCTGGGCCGCTGGCTCCAGGGTGAGGAGGTCTCGCCGGAAGATATGCGCGACCTACGCACCATCGGCGTCACCGAAAAGATCAACAAGAACAACGCGTTCAAGATGTTGCGTTCGCTCTGCCAGGCCGTCCGCGCCCTCGGCTACACCGGCTTGGTGCTGCTGTTCGACGAAGGCGACCGTATGTTGAGCGTGGGCGGAAAGTCAGAGAAGGTCGCCACGGACAACCTACGCGAGGTGATCGATCGCTGCCGCGAAGACCTGCCCGGCACGATGTTCGTCTACGCCGTGCCGCCCGTCTTCATCTACGATGTCGTGCCCAAGTATCCCGCGCTGCAGCAACGCATCCAGACGCCGCACTACTTCTCGCGCTCGAACCCCTTTAGCCCGCAGATCAACCTGGACAAACTCGACGTGTCCGACGAAGAGTTTCTGCACGAGGTCGGCAACCGCCTGCTGGCCATCTTCGAGGTCGGTTACGACGTCAAGTTCGATCCCGCCGTACAAGCGCGCAACATCGAGACGCTGTCGCAAGCGGCGCGTGCGTCGTATCTGGCCGTCAGCCATCGTCGCCTCTTCGTCAAAGCCCTCGTGATCGAATGGTATCGTCAGAAAGAGGAAGGGGAACGGGCGATCAGCCCCGTGCAGGCGGAGGCCATCATTCGCGGGCAAGGTGAGGACATCGACGCCCTGGCCGACGCCGCGCAGCGCCCTTATTGAGGCGGAGTTGATGGAACCGCGCGCCGTCGTGCATCCGACCCTGGGTACGGGAAAGCTCCTGCGCACCTATATGGGCGGCTACGAGTGGGAGGTAGAGTTTGGGAGCGGACGGCGCTTCCGCTTGCCGCGCCGCGAGTTTGAGGGTCAGCAAGAGCGGCCCGTCGCGTCCGCCGCGCCCGTCCCGGTGCGTCCTGCCCGTACCGACCTACGCGACGACGACCGCCATCGCGCCCAGCAGACGTTGGAAACACTGCGCCTGGGCATCGTCTCGCCGCGCGATGTCGAGACCTTGACCATAGGGCTGGAAGCGGAGGGTGTGAGCCTCGACCGCGCGCTTGCCCGCGGACGCGAACGTGGTGGCGACGTGCTGGCCCTTATCGGCGACTACGGTTTCGGCAAGAGCCACTTCGTGGAGATCGCCGCCCGGCGCGCCCTGCGCTCGAACATGCTCGTCGCTGGGGCCTCGCTCGACCTCGTAGAAACGCCGCCCGGCAAGGCGCGCGAGATCTACCGGGCGTTGGCCCACGGCCTGCGTTACCCGGATACCGACGAGCGCGGCCTCGGCCCCTTGCTTAAGAAGGCGCTGGACACGCCGGGCGTGGTGGAGCGCATCACGGCGGCCTCGCCGATCCCCGAGCGTTGTCCCCTGGCGCGCACGCTCACGGCCTTGGAAGCGTGTGGCGGCCAAGCGGCTTACGACGACATCGTCGAGTGGATTAGCGCCGGCATGCAGCCCACGCCCGCGCTGCGCGCGTGCTACAAAAAGCCGCCCACGCTCTGGACGAGCGGCGAGGTCGCGCGTCAATACTCGTACTTGCTCACGGGGCTGAGCACGTTAGCCGTCGCCGTTGGCTACGGCGGCATGGCCGTCTTGATCGACGAGTCGGAGCATTACTCGCTGCTGCGTGGGGCGCAGCGCGGGCGCGCGGACGCCTTCTTTAAGGCCCTGATCTACGCCGCTCTCGGCCCGGCCAACGGGCGCATCGACCCACTGACCATCCCCGACCACAACCGCGTGGACTACCCTATCGCTTTCTCGTCCGAGCCTGGCCTGTTCTTTATGTTCGCGCTGACCGACGGCGACGATCGCATGCCCGTCGAAGCATGGCTGGCCCCGTCGCAGATCATCCGGCTCGACGACCGCTTTATCGAGCGCGACATCCACCGGTTCTTTGGCACGCTGCTGCGCTACCACGCGCTGGCCTACGACTATACGCCGGACGCGGCGCGCCACGACGAGGTGGAGGCGACCGTGCCGGCCCTGCTCTCGCGCGCGCTCTCGCAACATCGCGTGAACCTGCGCGGCGTGATCCGCCTGACCGTCACCTGCTGCGATCTGCTCTATCTCCACGACGACTACAGCGCCGAGACGTTGATCGGCGAGTTGCGGCGCGGTCTGGGAGGGTGAAGACGCGGGAGGCGCCGGTGGTTCGTGAAGAATCGTTCTGGATAGTACGGTTCCTGGACGGGCAGGCAACGGGTCACAGGCCCACGCGGCGAGTTTGGCGCTAGGGAGGTGTAGACGTCATGGCTTCACCACGGACGGTTGACCCGCGCGCTCTGGTGCTGAAAGAACGCCTGCCGCGCGCGTGGCCGGCCTTTTTCGAGCGTCACGGCGCCTTCACGCCAGCGCAGTCCGCCGCCATGCCCACGCTGCTCGACGGCGAGAACATCATCCTCGTCGCGCCCACGGCGGGCGGCAAGACCGAGGCGGCCATGGCTCCCCTGGTAGAGCGCTACTGCCGGCGCGGCGAGAAAGGTCCGGCCATCCTCTACATCGTGCCCACGCGGGCCTTGGTCAACGACCTTATCATGCGCCTGGAACGTCCACTCGACCTGCTAGGCGTGAAGCGCGGGAGCAAGACGCGTGACGGTGGTCCAGCCGCCTTCAACGCGGCGCGGCCTCCCGGCGTGCTCATCACCACGCCCGAGTCGTTCGACGCCCTGCTGACCTCCAACGCACGGTCGTTGATGCACGTGCGCGCCGTGGTGCTGGACGAACTACACCTGCTCGACGGCACGCCGCGCGGCGACCAACTGCGCGTGCTGCTCAACCGCCTGCGCCGCGTGCGCGCCTACGCCGCCGCGCACGGCGACGCGCCCAACGCTGAGGTTCAGTACGTCGCCCTCTCGGCCACGGTCGCCGCGCCTGAGGCGGCGGCCGCGCGCTACTTCCCTGCGCCCCGCGTGCTGCGTGTGGGAGGCGCCCGCGAACTGTCGGTGGAGTGGATCAGCGGGGACGGCAAAAAGGCCGACGCGCTGCTGGCGTATCTGCGCGGGGCGAACGCACGCGGCTGGGGCAAGATCCTCGTCTTCTGCAACTCACGCCCCGAGGTCGAGGCCTACGCCGCGGCCACGCGCGAGGATGGGCGGGCCGAGGGCGCCGTGCTCGTCCACTACTCCAACATCGCGGCGGGCCGCCGGCGCGAGACCGAAGCGCGCTTCGCCGCGTCGTCGTCGGCCCTCCTTTTCGCCACCAGTACGCTCGAACTAGGCGTCGACGTCGGCGACATCGACGTGGTGGTGCTCGTCGGTCCGCCCGGCGCCCACGGTTCGTTCCTCCAGCGCATCGGGCGCGGAAATCGCCGCCGCTCCACCACGCGCGCGGCCTGCCTGTATCGGTCGCCCCTGGAGCGTCTGCTGTTCGAGGCGTTGTTGAAGCCCCTGCCCGACGATCCCGCGGTCCTCGCGGGCGCGCCGTTTCGGCTCAGCGTCGCCGTGCAACAGATCCTTGGTTCGCTCAAGGCCAGCCCCACGGGAGCGGTGCGCCTCCAGGAGCTAGAGCGCCTTTTCGAGGGCATGGTCGCGCGCGACGACCTCGACGCGCTGCTCGACCGCCTCCATACCTTGCGCTATCTCGACCTCGTTCGGAGCGGCGACTGGACCGCCGGCCCCGCGCTGACCACGTTGATCGACAAGCAGGCCGCCGCGTACAGCCCGCTGAGCCTGCACAGCAACATAGGGGGCGCCGACCGGCGACCGGTGGAGATCCGCGACGGGCACTCGGGCGAGGTCGTCGCGCGGGTCGACCAGCAGTGGCTCGACCGGCCCGTGCTCACGCTCGAAGGCCGTCCACTCGACGTGACGTGGGCCGATGGCGAGGCGCTGTGGGTGACGCCGCATCGCGGGCGCGACGACGCGGGGCGTCTGATCTTTCGCTCGGCCAAACAACTGCTCTCCTACGAGCTAGCCCACACGTTGCCCGTGTTGTTCGGCCTGGCCCCGGCCACGGCGCCCCTCGTCGCGGACGAAGAGGGCTGGCTCCTCTTCCACTGGCTCGGCGACGTGTACGGAACCGTGTTGGTCGATCTCTTGCGCGGCCACAACGGGGCGGAGGCGACGGCGGAACCGGGCCTCTGCCTGCAGCTCCCCGACGACCTCGACGTGTTGCGCTCGTTCACCACCGCGCGCGTGGAGGAGCACCTGCGCCAGTTCTATCAAGATCTGGAACCGATGCTCGACTGTGGCCCTTACCAGCGCCTGCTGCCGCTGCACCTGCGCCAGCGCGTCGTCGCTGATTTGTTCGACATCCCGCGCTTCCTCCAAGCGCTCGACGCCCTGCGCCCGACCCGCGCCTCCGCATCCGTGGCCGCCGCCCTGCTCACGCTTATCGACCATGACGCCCTCTGACTAAGAAGCTCGACGTCCATAGACGCTCCGAACGTGCGGCTTTGGCGCGCGCACCTACTTTGTCGGGGCGGTGGGGATCGCGGCGGCAGCCGACGACGCAAAGCACATCACAGACGTGGGCGACGACATCCGGTTGTACGAGGTCGGCGGTCTTGACGGCCACGATGCGCGATCAGAACGACGGAAGAGAGGCCGTCGTTGCTTGACATGACATAGATGGCGCCGAGGACATAGAGCGCGGCGGCCCGCGCGGGAACGGCCTCGCGCACGGCGTACCCGTCATTCTCCACGGCGGCCAGCAACGCCTCCAGCCAGATCCGTCCCTCGGCAAGAGGGCCGCGCGCACGCCAGAAGCGATGGAGCGCAGCCAGCCATCCGCGAACACGCCCAGGCGGCGGAAGAGCGCCTGCTCGTGTGCGCTCAAGAGGTCGTAGCTCCAGGCCAGCGTGGCACGCAGCGTCTGATGACGCTCCGGACGGTCGCGCGCGCCGCTCGTCAGCACGTCGACGTCCCGCTCCAGCCGCGCAAGAAGAGCAGCGGGCGAGAGCAGCTTGACCCGCGCCACGGCAAGCTCGATGACCAAGGGCAGCCCGTCCAGCCGCCGGCAGAGGGCGAAGACGGCCACGGCGTTGTCTACCGTGAGTGCAAAGGCGGGCGCGACCGCCTGAGAGCGCGCGACGAACAAGCGCACGGCGGCGACGCTCTCTAGTGCCGGTAGATCAGGCGCGGCGGCGGTGGAGGGCGCGGGCGCCTCAAGGGGAGGAACGGCGAACTCTTGCTCATCGTGCAGGCGGACCGCCTCCGTGCTGCTTATAGATTGAGGACGCCTCTCATGCTTTCATGCCAAGGAGTTGGGGCACGACCGTGCCTAGCAGGTAGCCGCCTCCCGCCGACACCCCGCCCACGATGACGATTTCGAGCACGCTCCGGCCCATGTTCATGCTGGCGAGCTTCCCTTTGATGACGCCCACGAGCACCAAAGCCACCACTGTCAAGACAATGGAAAGAGGCAGGGCTGTATGCACGGCGAAGAAGAAGTAGGGGGCCAGGGGGAAGATCGATCCGACGATGTATGAGACGCCCATCGTCAACGCCTCCGGGATCTTGACCGCGCCGGTCTCCATCTGGAGGCCAAGTTCCTTCTCCACCATGGTTTTACGATAGGCGTCGGGGTAGCGCGTCAGCGGAGCGACGATATGCGTGGCGTCGTCGGGCGCGATCCCCTCGTGCTCGAGCAGCTTGGCCATCTCGCGCTGTTCGTCTTCAGGCCGCAAGCGCATCTCCTCGAGTTCCTTGGCGATCTCCGTCTGCTGCACCTGGGCTTCCGAGCGCGCGCCGATGAACTCACCCGCGCCCATGGAGAGAGCGCCGGCAAAGGCCTCGGCAAGGCCGGCTACGAGCACGGCGCGGCTGCTGCCCGTCCCGCCGGCGACGCCGCTGACGACCCCAAGAGGGACGAGCAGACCGTCGAGCGACCCGAAGACGATTTCGCGGACGCGCCCGAGGCGCGCGATGCGGTCTTTTTCAGCGAAAAGCTGCTTGCCGTCCTCGTTTGGTCCCACCGCCGTCGCGTCGAGCGTCGCCCCCATATCTTCGTCTCCTCCCTTACCTATCCGATCGTCCGTTATCCGTCGGCGCCCGTGGTGGGCGCCCGAGACGCCGAGCCCGCAGAGCAAGACGCGACCGTTAATGAGAATACGGATAGGCTGCGTGCGGTCGCGACGCGCCGGGCAGAGCAGTGGGTCGTCCGCCGCTTAGCTTCGCAAGGTTCACGCCGCCTAGAGGATGTAGCGGCTGAGGTCGTCGTTGGCCACGAGGTCGGCCACGCGCTCCTGGACATAGGCGCGGTCGATCAGGATCGTCTCGCCCTTGTGCAGGGCGGCGTCGAAGCTAAGGTCCTCCAACACGCGCTCCATGATCGTCTGCAGCCGGCGCGCGCCGATGTTCTCCGTGCGGTCGTTCAACTCCGTGGCCATGCCTGCCACCTCGTCGAGCGCGTCCGGGGTCACGTTCAGCGTCACGTCCTCGACTTGCAGCAGCAACTCGTACTGCTTTACGAGCGAGTTGTCGGTCTGCGACAAGATGCGCACGAAGTCGTCCCTGGTCAGACGGTCGAGTTCCACGCGCAAGGGAAAACGACCTTGCAGCTCAGGGATGAGGTCGCTCGGCTTGACGCGGTGGAAGGCGCCCGCGCCGATAAAGAGCACGTGGTCGGTCTTGACCGGACCGTAGCGCGTGTTGACCGTCGACCCTTCGACGATCGGCAGCAAGTCGCGCTGCACGCCCTCACCAGAGACGTCAGGCCCGGTGTCCGAGCCACGGCCCACGACCTTATCGATCTCGTCGAGGAACACGATGCCGCTCTGCTCGACGCGCTCGATAGCCGTATCGACCACGCTGTCCCAATCGACGAGCTTGTTCGATTCCTCCAGCGTCAGGATGCGCCGCGCCTCGCGCACCGAGACCTGTTTGGAGCGCTTGCGCGAGGCTTGCAGCGAGTGAAGGAAATCCTGGAAGGCGTCGTTGATGTCCTCGGAACTCATGCCGCCGACGAACTCCATGGCCGAGGAGAACCCTTCGTCGCCCTCGACCTCGATCTCGACTAACTGCTCCTCGAGCTTGCGGTCGGCCAGCATCTTAGCCACGGCGCGGCGCTGCCTCCGGATCTTGGCCTGCTCCGTCCGCACCTTGGGCGAACGCACCAGGGTCACGCCCTCGTCGTCGGCGCTCTCCGCGCTCTCGCCCTTACCAGCTTGATCCTCAGCTTTATCGAGCGTACGCATCAGAACGCCGATGAGCCGTTCGTTGGCCAGCGTCTCGGCGCGCTCGCGCACCGCGTCCGCGCGCTGCTCGTGCACCATGGAGACAGCATTCTCTACGAGGTCACGCACGATCGACTCGACATCGCGCCCTACGTAGCCGACCTCGGTGAACTTAGTCGCCTCGACTTTGATGAAGGGCGCGTCGGCGATCTTGGCCAGGCGACGGGCGACCTCGGTCTTGCCCACGCCCGTGGGTCCGATCATCAAGATGTTCTTCGGCGTGATCTCATCCCGCACCTCAGCCGGCACGTGCAGACGCCGGTAGCGATTGCGCAGCGCGACCGCGACGGCGCGCTTGGCCTTGGTTTGGCCCACGATATAGCGGTCCAACTCCTTCACGATAGCGCCAGGAGTCAGCTCGTCAAGATTCACATCACTCATCAGAACACCTTCAAGGTAGAGTTTCCAACACCGTATCGGCATTGGTATAGATACACATCTCACCCGCGATGCGCATAGCAGCTTGGGCAACCTCGGCTGCCGCGAGGTCGGTATGGCGCAGCAACGCGATCGCCGCCGCCTGGGCATAAACACCGCCCGATCCAATCGCGGCCACGTCGTCGTCGGGTTCGATCACGTCGCCGTCTCCCGAGATAACCAGCAACTCGTCCGCGCTGGCGACCAACAACTGCGCTTCTAGACGACGCAGAAAACGATCGGTTCTCCACTCCTTGGCCAAGCCCACGGCCGCGCGGCGCAGTTGCCCGTTGGTCTGGTCGAGTTGGGCGGAAAAACGATCGACGAGCGTCATGCCGTCCGCGGCGGAGCCCGCGAACCCCGCGGCCACCGTGTCGTTGTAGAGGCGGCGGATTTTGCGGGCGCGCTGCTTCATCACGACGTCGCCTGCCGTGACCTGACCGTCGCCGACCATCGCCGCCTTGCCGTCGCGTCTGACAGCGACGATAGTCGTCGAGCGTATCCGTGGTAGATATCGCTTTGTCATAGGCGCCGCATCCCCTTTCGATCCATACAGTAGCAAGAGGTAGGGCTCCGCTTTATAACGTTGTCCCCAATGCACGAGGGAGACTGGCTCCCCAAAGTATAGCGCGCCTGCCCCTTAGGCCGCGAGGAAGCCCCAACGACCGCCGTCTACAACGCTCCCACGAGCGTGGCGCCGGCAGGTTCGACCGGCGACGACGCGTGCCGATGCGCGGAAACCGCCGAAACCGGTGCGTCAACGTCGCCCTCTGCCGCGTCTTCAATCGCCGCCTCGACCGTTCGCCCGCACGCCGTACAGCGTAGCTGCCCCGATAGCTTTCCACTCAAAGCGACTTGTAGGCCAGCGCAGTGCGGGCAGGGCTCTAGGATCGGACGATCCCACGAGGCAAAATCACAGGCAGGGTAATTGCTGCACCCGTAGAACGTTCTGCCGCGCCGCGTCTTCCGCTCGATCACGTCGCCGCCGTCCTTCGGACACGCGAGGCCGATGCGATTGAGCAGTTGCTCGGCGTGAGCGCACGCGGGGTAGCGCGAACACGAAAGGAACCGCCCGTAGCGCCCGAGCTTGATCACCAGGGGCGCCGCGCACTCCGGGCAGATCTGGTCGGTTTCTTCCACCGGCTTCTCCACGCGCTCGATCTGCTCTTCCGCCAAGGCCAGCGTCACCTTGAAATCTTCGTAGAACCCGTCGAGCAGGGACACCCACTCCTGCCGGCCATCCTCGACCTGATCGAGCTTGCGCTCCATGTCGGCGGTGAAGGCCACGTCGACGATCTCAGGGAAATAGCGCGTCATCAGCTCGTTGACCGTCTCGCCGAGCCAGAGCGGCACGAAGCGACGCGCTTCGAGACTGACGTACTTGCGCTTCTGAATGGTCACGAGCGTCGGGACATACGTGCTCGGACGTCCGATGCCGCGCTCTTCCATCTCCTTGATTAAGCTCGCCTCGGTGTAGCGCTGCGGTCCCTGTGTGAAGTGCTGGACCGGATCGACGCCCTGCACCACCAACACGTCCCCCTCCACGACCTCCGGCAGCTTGTTGTCGCGGTCGTCGTCGCGCGGCCAGACCGCGTAGAATCCGTCAAACGCCAGGACCGAGCCGCTGGCGCGCAGCACCAAGCCCTCGCCGGTCGCCGCCGTCACGTCGTCGAGCGCCGTTGTCATGAGCGTCGCCGCGACGGTGTCGAGCTGTGCGGGAGCCATCTGGCTGGCCACAAAGCGGTTCCAAATCAGCGTATAGAGCTTCGTCTGATCCACGCCGAGATACGTCTTGGCCTCGTCGGGCGTCAGCGTCACGTCGGTGGGGCGCACAGCCTCGTGAGCGTCCTGCACCACCGTTCCCGTTTTCTTCGTCGCCTGTGGCCCTGATCCTATATATTTCTTGCCGTAGCGCTCCGTGACCAATGCCCGCGTCGCCGCGGCCGCCTCTTCGGAGATGCGCGTCGAGTCCGTCCGCATATAGGTGATTAAGCCCTGCGTCCCGCGCTCGCCCAGATCCACGCCTTCATAGAGTTCCTGCGCCACGCTCATCGTCTTTTTCGGTGAGTAGCGCAGGCGCGTAGAGGCGTCCTGCTGCAAGGTGCTCGTGGTGTAGGGCTGCGGTGGGCGACGGCGCTGCGTCTTCCGGTCGACCGTCTTCACCAGCAGACGCGATGCATCGAGCGTCGCCTGCACCTCGACCGCCGCGGTCTCCGAGCGGATGGTCAGTGGTGTGCGCTCGTCGCCCACGATGCGCGCCGTGACCTCCGCCTCCAGGCCCTTGCGCGCGCGCGTCTTGCCGGCCCGCACGCTCACCGTCCAGTACTCCTCCGACAGGAAGGCTTTGAGCTCAGCCTCACGGTCGCAGATAAGGCGCAGCGCCACGCTCTGCACGCGTCCCGCGCTCGTGTTCCCGAGCACTTTACGCCAGAGGATCGGGCTAATTTTGTAGCCTACTAAACGGTCGAGGATGCGCCGTGCCTGCTGCGCGTTCACCAGGTTGGCGTCGATCTCGCGCGTCTCGGCAATGCCCTGCTGCACCGCGCTCTTAGTGATCTCGTTGAAAACGGCGCGGCGCGCGGTGGGCGCGTCGAGCGCGTTGGCCAGGTGCCAGGCAATAGCCTCGCCCTCGCGGTCGGGGTCGGGCGCCAGGTAGACCTCATCCGCCGCCTGGCTGGCCGCGCGCAAGTCGGCCAGCACGTCTTCCTTGCCCTTGATGATCTCGTAGCGCGGCGCGAAGTGCTTGCGCACGTTGATGCCCAGCCCCTTCGGCGGTAGGTCGATGACGTGGCCGACGGACGCGCGGACATCGTAGTCCGGTCCGAGGAACTTCTTGATCGTCTTGGCCTTCGAGGGCGACTCGACGATGACTAATTTACGTGTCATTACTTATTGGTGCTCCCAGTAGGGTGTTGCCTCCCTACTTTGTACATACGTCGCATAAAGCGTCTTGGTTTGGCGGCCCGCTCTTTATTCCATCGGCACATCCCCCCTCGTTAGCGAGACGCGTCCCTCTGGGCGCGGAAGGGACACGCTGCGTGGGGCTCACCGGACCGCAGTATAGCGAAAAACGTACCAAGGCTAATATCCTCCACGAGTTCGTTCCCGATGAACTGGGCAGTCACGGCGTCATCATCTGCGGAATCGTTGGCCCTAAGCCGTTTGGAAGAAAGTCACGCTCATGACGATGGCAACGTCATAGGCGTTTCAGGCTATTGGTCGACGTCGCGTCGCACGCCTAGCCTACGTGAGTGAGGGGTGTAGACGCGAAGGATGGCTATGAATTCCCGTAAGATCGTGCAGGACTACCGCATATCATTGGCCGCCCGCCTGGGAGCGGGCACGATCGCCTTATTCAGTGCAGCAACCGCCCTATCTATAGCCACGGCATTACTCTTCGCCGTTCAGCATCCTATAGATCCAAAAGCCACGGTGGTGCGCGTCGACCTTATCTTCGCTCCGCCTCTGATCCTGGCAGCTCTGTTCGTCATATGGCGCTTCGTTCAACAATGTTCTCTACGCGCCACAATTGACACGGACGGCATGACCATCCGGACTCTCAGACGCCAGACGGCACTAAGGTGGGAGACAGTAACGTCTCTTAGAGTGGACGCCCCTCGTACGCTCCATCCCGTGGTGCTCATCATTATGGCTCTGTGCTGCCCGATGCTCCTGATCCCCTACCTGCTTAGTCGGCTGAGTCCGCGGCTGCGCTACTCCCTCACGCTCGCGACTGGTGAAACGGTGCGGATTCCACCGGCCCTAGCTGCCAAGACGTCCATCGTCGATGCCATTGACTATATCGTCGCACAGCGGTTGTTTCCTGCAGCGGTTGCGCGCTACGAGAGCGGTCTTCCCAGTGACTTTGGCGCCTTCATGATTGACGCTGCTGGCATACATGCGGGGAAAAAGATGTTGCCCTGGTCCGACGTTAGCCGGGTGAGCCGCAACACTATGGGGATCGCCGTTTTCAGCACTGTGCAACGCTCCCCATGGGCGACCGCCCGACTAAAGGTCGTTCCCACCCCCGCCCTCTTCGAGACGTTGACGGCCGCGGTGCTCGCAAGTAGAGATGGCTATGTCCGCGACCTAGCGCGTACGTAGCCAGTTCCACGCCTCGGTGACAGAGTAAGCACGAGGCCGCCGTGGGTAGCAGCGGCTCATGTCCTCTCTCGACGAGAGTAATCTGTGCCGCGGTCACTGCGGCCGGTCGGCCTAGATACAACGCGTCGTAGAGGTAGGCAGTCTGTCCCCCCGCGCCGCTCATCCCGGTGAGCTGGCCCAGGTCGTTGTAGCTGCTCGTCGTCGAGCCGCTCGGTCCGTTGGAGCCCGTCTGTGCGCCGTTCCCGTCGTAGCTGTACGTCGTCGGACCGCTCGCGCTGTTCGTGCTCAAGGTTAGGGCGCCCGCCGCGTCGTAGAGGTTCTGCGTGACGCTCGTCCCGCTAAGCGGGTCGGTCGTGGTCACGAGCAGGCGATTAACGGCCCGGCCCGTAGGGCAAGACTACAGCGACTGCACGGCTGCCCTCACGAAGATGAAATCGTGCGCCACCAGTGCTTGGCCTAGATATACGTAGCTCTTTGACGTCTTTTCAGACCAGACCATTACTGCATCAACAATCTCATTGACATCCCAGACAGTGTTGGGTGTCGCATTCGATGTGATGCAAACATGGGCGCCCTAACCACTATCTTCTCCTAGTTGACAGACAGATCTAAGCAAGACCGCGGAAAACCTCAGAAGTCACGACAAGTCACGATTAGGACTTTCCACATAAGAAATCTCACAGCGTGGTAGGGCTTGTTTGAGCTTGATAATACCGTTTGCGGTCACTTTTGTCCCTGTAAGCAGAAGTAGCCTTAAAGTATTGAGCGAGTCCAAAACGCTCACCGAGGCATCTGTAATGTCTGTTCCAAGCAATGCAAGGCTTCGTAATTTTCTAAATGCTGCTACAGTCCTTAGCCCGTCATCAGTAAGAGCGATGAAAGCGAGCTGGAGATCTTGCAACTCGGACAAGCTTGAAAGCCGTGCGACTCCGGAATCTGTCACAGATGTCTCTGATAAGTCGATGGATCGAAGTTGCGTAAGGGGTTCAAGAAAAGCAATGTTTGTGTCGTTCAAGTTAGTGTTAGCAATACTCAAGGTTTTCAAACTAGACCATTTATGTAAGTGCCGTAGTCCGCTTCCAGCGATATCACAACTTGAGAGGTCCAATTCCTCCAATTCGATTAGTGCTTGGATATGGACCAAGTCATCGTCAGTGACCATTGTGTCGGCCAGATTAAGTCTACGGATCTCAAAGTTATGCTCTAGCCAGACGAGTCCTGCCCCACTAATACCCTTGCAACGTAGATCGAGACTCTGCAGCGTCTTTACGTTTCGAAGGGAGTGCAGTCCCTCATCAGTGATATCCAAACTCTCGAGAACTAACTCCTCTAATGCCTGCAAGTTGCCAATGCCACGAAGTCCAACGTCGGTAACACGGCAATGTGCAATGTTGAGACGGCGCAAGCTAGTCGCGCGCGATAGAATCTCTAGACCTCGATCCCCTAAGGTAGAATAGCTCACATTGAGTGTTGTCAGATGCGGGAGGGACAACAAGCTCTGCAAATGCATGTCCTCAATCTGCGTAAAGGATAGATCGAGCTCGTGTACTGCGTGCATCGTTGCGACATGACGTAAGCCTTCTCCATGCAACGATGTACCTGCAAGCCCAAGGTTAGTGATCGTTTTGTTGTTCCGAAGGGACATCAGTGCATCATCTGATATGTCGTTGTTCCGCAGATTTAGCTGCGTTAGAAACAGCATCTCACGTACAATATTGAGAAACGAACCGGACAGACGATTTGCACTCACATCTAAGGACTGGAGTTGCGAAAACTTCTTAAGGACGCTCAAAGTCGTGTCTGTCAGTTCGCATGTCTGTAAGCACAAATGCGTAAGTGAGGATAGGGCTACAAGTCTCGTCAACCCACCGTCATCCAACAATGTCTCTGCAACCTGTAAAGATATGAGATCTTGAAAATTAGCAATCTCTAAAAGGCTCTTGTGAATTTCGGTACAGCGCCATAGCTCTAGATGCCGGACAGACGCGAGCCTATCAGCAAATAAGGCTATCTGCGCCGCGTTAGGTTGCAAGAGATGGAGTACGGCTACCTCTAAGCTCTTCTGGGCAACCTGCTCGAGTGCGTTGCTAGTGGAAGTGTTGCAATGGCAAACAAGCTGAAGTTCCTTGCTTGCTGGCACAGAAACCTTACCACGAGCAGGACCATACGGTTCCCAGTAAACGTCGGGATCTCTCATCACAGCACGAATGTAGAGAGCACCTAGGGAATACTCATCGGGAAAGTGTAAGACTTGTTCATCGTCGGCGCCTTGTGTGTCAACAGAAGTGTTACTCATATTTATCCTGTCTTTCAAGGTGTGCAACAGGTGCCTGCGGCGCGGGTGCTTGTTGCACGGAATTACAACTACGTAGTGGTAGACGGAGTCTCAGGTCTTTATTTCAGTGATAGGAAAACATCTGCAATGCAGTGTTAGACCGCATTAGACGGACTGATTGTCGTACCTCTGTTGCTAATCTGAATGACACGGATATTGCACAACAACCTGTTCTTTGTTCTGAAACATGTCTCTCTATTACAAGCAGTACTTCCCCTCTATCCCGAAAAAATGATATGCCTTACCTACGGTCTACTCCTCTTCCTGAAGAATGTGTTGATCCATTCCAATAGCAGTTTAATTTCGCAGTCCGGGAATCGCCTGTTCCTCTCCAGGGTAAGAAATGATAATCCGCTGGCTTCGAGGAAGATTTACGAAGTACCGCTGACACGCTGTACAAGCTCCATCGGCATGAGATACGCCAATCACCTTGACCTCCCCTAGCCTATTTTCTTGAGCTAGGTACTTGTGCAACACTACTTCACCGTGACCAGATGTGCCACGAAGCGTTTGCTCTATGAACTGCCCGTCTTTATTGGCAAAGTCGACGTTTGGGCCGAAGATTTTTCTTGCCATCCTCTGTATCCTACCGATCTCCACCGAGCTTAAAGCGTATTCTCCCGCTTGCGCCCTCGTGTTCCATGCAACAACGAAGCTGCCATCCTCCTTTTTTGCGACAGCAATAGTTATCTTCGACCACTTGTACGTAGGTATAGTGCTACGAAGGTAGTTTGCTTCAATTGCGCGGTCGACCATGTCGTGCTCAAGACCGGTTGTCGGCAATCCAAAATCCTCGTACTGCGCCGAGCGGCCATTTGCTGATGTGCATCCGTACGAGTTATGCACGAGGACCTGGGCGGAGCCGACGAAGAAGGTGTGGTCTTTGGCGACGGTGAGGGTGTAGACGACCGCGCGTCCCACGTGCCCGCGCAGGCGCACCACCGTCACGTCCCGCCCGCTCACCGTACGCAGCGCGTCGCCCCGGTGCATCCGCCGCGCCGTCAGCCACCCCGGCTTCGTCAGCGCTGGGTCGCGGTCCAGCCAGAACACGTGGTCCGGCTGCACCGTGATCGTGGAGCCGTCACTCAGGTCCAGCGCCATCAGGTCGGACACCGGCCGCACGAGCAGCGCTTCCACCGGCTCCGCCTCCACCGTGCCCGTCGCCGGGTTCTCCGCCAGCACCGTGTCGCCCACCCGCAGCGTCTCGATGCGGACCTCGCCGTGCGGCGTCGCCACCTGCGTCCCCGCCGGGAAGCACTTGGCGCTGGCGCAGGGCACGCAGCCCGCGCCCGTACACGCCGGTCCGTGCTCCGTCGTCCTCGGCTCCGCCCCGCCACGGTCGGGCGCGTCGTGCGCGAAGTCCCCCAGGAAGGTCTCCGCGTCATGCTGAGTGAGCACTAGGTGACGCGTCACGCTGCCCGACCCGTCCAGCGGCACGTCGACCGCGATCTGGCGTGCGCCGCTGCGCACCGCTTGCAGCAGGGCAGACCGCGTCGCCGCGATCGCCAACTCTCCGCTTGTCCGCAGGACAGCCGTGACCGCCCGTGCTCCGCGCAACGCCGCGCTGCCCAGCGAAAACACAGGATCGAGGTTGAAGATCAACCAGGCATACGACGCGGCGCAGCCCACGACGCCCTGACAGGTCTGCGCGCCGCTCAGGCTGTTGCTCAGTGTGATTGGACGGCTTAAACTGCACCACAGAGTGAGAGAGTGCGTACTTGACGTTGGTTGGTGTGTTTACAGCCGCGCGATACTACGGTATGACGCACCCTACTTCATCTCTCAATTCCACCCCGTG
>JAABUX010000711.1_pt1 | contig 54904 bp, 68 predicted proteins | sample 5561851 | NCBI WGS metagenome assembly JAABUX01 (sample SAMN10711883, study PRJNA513361) | rock metagenome | isolation source: Antarctica rocks | place: Antarctica: Victoria Land, Richard Nunatak red sandstone | collected 2016-01-03
GCCAAGCGTTTAAGCTCGACGGCCTCCGCTTCGGTTGCCTTTAGTTCATGCAGAGGACGGCCAGCCATGAGTCACGATAGCACGTCGCAGTCAGTTAATCAACGGACTCCTGACTCACGACACTAGAGTTCTATGTAGAAAAGATTCTCCGCGGCGCCTCTGAACTTCGTCGCACCAAAATATTTGGAGAGCAACGCTACGGCAAGGCAGAAAAGCGATCGAGCGACATTGCCGTGTTTGACGGCGATTGTGCGGTTTTTGTTGACGTCACAAGTACGCGGTTTAATCTTCGCGAGAGTGTCGTGTCTCTGAATCGTGAAGCCATCGAGCGTGACCTCCGTAGATTCGTGAGTTCTAAGGTAGTCCAAGAGATCTGTCGGAGTGTGAGGGACTTCCATAGTGGCGAATTGGTTTTTGAGGGGATTCCGCAAGCTTCGATAAAGCGCATCTATGGCGTGGTAATATCCCCCCAGGGATTGCCTCGTCTCGTCGCTCTTAATAAGATCTTGAAGACAGCTACAGATGGAAAGACGGAAGACATCGATGGCTGGGACTATCTGGATCTGAGCGAGATCGAGTCGCTCCCGGAAATCTATAAGGGTAATCTGGATTTTCCGAGGTTGATTCGGGAAAAGCTGCAAGATGAGTTCGCAAGTTACCGGCCGCTAAACTCCTTTCACTTCTTTAAGAGGCGTTCTCTGTTGCGCCCAACAAAGACCCGCGACGAGTTACTGGGTGAGCCGTGGATTCGTGAAGTCGTTGACTGCGCGCGAGGCTGGGGGTTCCTGGAAACGCCAAGGATGGTTGTTGCAACTCTATACGAATGATGTATGCTCTAAGCTTATCTCGATGGCGAGCCTAGAGAGTTCAACTTTTCCAGAAGCCGATAAAAGGCACGCCAGTGCTCCGAGTCCTTGCGCTTTTGGAGCATAAGTTCTCGATCAAATTGCTCTCGTCGGCGAAGCTCGTCGCTATGAGTTCGGTCGCTCTCCTGCGTTTCGATTTTTTGGTGGCCTATGTCGACGATGGTTTGGCATCCTGGGACTATTAAGGTCGCGGCGAGCGTTACAGCGGCTACAAATAGCGTCCAACGCGAAGTCGGATCATCCAATAATTTTTGCAGCTTCAGCGATGTGGACTCGTTAAATGTCGCAGAAGCCTCAGTAGCTACTTGAGTCGCTTCTGACGCTTCCTTGATCTTGAGCTGAATTTCCAGCACATTTTCGGTCTTTGGCGAGTTTGTAAGACGGTAAGAAGCTAAATCATCTGCACCATGTTCGCCCGAGTCGATTGCATCAGCCGTTTGAGCACGGGCGTCTTCTTGCGGCTCGGGAATTTTGGGGATGATTCGCCTTCATAAGCCGACCGCATCGCTGCGCTCAAGTCGAAAACAACAACTGGATTATGCTCTGTCTCCTGGCCACACACGTGACAGCTGGCCACGATGGAACTTTCGTTCGCCTGTTCATCGCTGTGAACTCCGCAATCTGAACAAGACATGACCAATCGAGGGGTCAAGAAGCCCCGGTTGGAGAGACGACTGAGGACTTCTCTTATCACTCTGGCCGATACATCGAGGGCCGCACTAACGGCCGACGCCGTGACCGTATCTTGCGGCGCATTTAACGCCAGCTCGCCGAGATAGCGCATGACGGCCGCTTCTAATTTAGGGAAGTCTGGCGATTTTGATGTACTCATCGCAAACCTTTCTTAGAGCGTACTCGCTTATCTCACTTAGGAATTTGATCTGCCCGGTTTCTAGTTTTAAGTAATAGATTACGAGTTCGGGGTACCCGTCTATCTCATGCGGGAGTACAAAGTTGAAGGCCAACTCTCTAGCCCCCGAATGAGGGATTTGAAGTGATTTCCATTTGGCCAAATCATCAAGACCCTCTCCCTTTGCCGCATGCATGGAATATGCTGCGGGTTCACGATAGCCTCGTTGAGTGCCCGCGTGCCCTCCGACTTGCGCTCCAAGTGCACTCTTAAGCGCCTGCCATTGTGACTCGCGGTCGAATGCGCGAAGGGCAAAGCTATCACGCTTAACGTCGACGGCTTTACAAAATTCGTTGAATAGCTGATCTCTACTTTCTTCATTCTTGCCCTCTACTAGAGTCACGTTCGCCATGGGCCGCAGAAATATCGAATGGTGCACTATAGTTGATCCATTAACGAAAGCATAGTCGACGGCGAGTAGGCGTTCTTTGGAGCGAGAAACGAAGTCGATGACGTATGAACCATCGGCCAATGTCGCAAGGCGATTCAATTTCGGTGGTTCATCGGATTCCACATCGGGCTCAAGGCCCTTATCGACGCCCGGGTAACGACTTTGGAGCCGAGTTGCAAGTGCGTCCGCGTTAGCAAGCGGGGCGATCGCTTCATAAATGCCCGTAAAGCTCGATCTCCGCAGAAGGTAAGCGCGACGATATCTATCCACGAGATTGCGACCCATGATCTCGGCGAGTCTGAGTAATCGTTGCTCGTCGGACTTCAGCTTCGGCTTTGTGATGAGTTGCTTAGAGTATTGTTCAATGAGAAATTTACGATGCTTGCGTGACAGTGCAAATACGACGTCGACTGCGTCATCGGACAACGACTATACCTCCGAAAACATTGAGGCTTCGGCCATGCGCTTCTCGGTTTGTAAGGCGGCGGATCATCCCTGCGTTAGGGCAAACCTGGTGGTTGAGCGTCGGTCGAATACGAAGTTTTTTTGTGGCTTGTCATGGCTCGGACTGTCTACGGGCATCGAACGGGCTTCTGATAGCTACATGGCAGAAGGCCGAATCTAAGCGCGTGGGCTCGGCTCGAGCTTGGCTTCCGCGAAATGTGCGCGATCACGCAGTCGACCGCTGTGAAGCGGGCTCGTCGCAGCTGCCCGAAGGCTTTGCCTTCTGCAACCGTTCTGCAACCGCGGAGTCGTAGGGCACTAAAAAAGCCCGTCGCAACGGGCTTTCAATGGTTGCGGGGACAGGATTTGAACCTGTGACCTTCGGGTTATGAGCCCGACGAGCTACCGGACTGCTCCACCCCGCGGCGAGCCATACTATAGCCCGTTATGCGAACCGCTGTCAAACAGGAGCGACCTCCGCTCGTTGGAAGGCTACGAGCGATGACGTCGTCCGACTTCGTCCGTGCGCTTCCGAAGGTGCAGCTTCATTGTCACCTTGAGGGGACGGTGCACGCCGATACGTTTCGAGACTTGGCGGCCGCGCACGGTGTGCAGAGCGTTCGCGCCAGCGGACCACCGTCGAAGACATACGCGTTCGCATCTTTCCGTGAATTCTTACTGACGTTCGCAGAGGTGTGCAAGACGCTGCAGCGCCCCGAAGATTATGCACGTATCGCTCGCGAATATGCGCGCACGGCGCTCGAGCAGAACGTCGTCCATGCAGAGATCTACATCTCGCCGTCGGTCTGGACGTTTTTCCACCGCGATCTCGACGTCGTCGCTTGCGTCGGCGCGATTCGGAGCGCGCTCGACGAGGAGACCCGCGCGGCCGGCGTCGAGATGGCGCTTATCTGCGATCTCACTCGTAATTTTGGCGCCGAGCGCGCCTTCGATACGGCACGTCTCGCAGTAACGCTTGCTGAAGCGAACCTCGGCGTCGTCGGCGTCGGCCTCGGCGGCGACGAGGCGAGCGTGCCGCCCGCGCCATTCGCCGACGCTTTTGCATTCGCGCGCTCGCACGGCTTACACGCCGTCGCGCACGCGGGCGAGGCGGCAGGCCCCGAAAGTGTGCGCGACGCGATCGAGCTGCTCGGCGCCGAGCGTATCGGTCACGGCGTGCGCGCGCTAGAAGATCCAAGCGTGGTCGCGCTGCTCGCGGAGCGCGGCGTCCCGCTCGAGATCTGCCCTACTTCTAACCACCTTACCGGCGCAGCCTCGAGCCGGCTCCCGCATCCGCTGCACGACCTCGATGCCGCCGGCGTCACCTGTGTCATCGATGCGGACGACCCGGAGTTGTTCTCCACGACGCTTACGCGTGAGTACGACCTCGTCACCGGCTGGCTGGGCATGGCGGCCGCGGCGCGGCTCGCGCGCAACGCCGTCGATGCGAGCTTTGCGACGCCTGAACGAAAACGAGAGCTGCATGGCCTGTTCGAACGCTCGGGCCTGGAAACGGCCCGTCGTTAGCGAAGGTTAAGGCCAGCATGGCTGGCCACACGCACTTCGACGAGTCCACCGAGGAATATCTCGAAGCGATTTATCGGCTCGAGCGGGAAGGCCCGGGCGTTTCGACATCGGGACTTGCCTCAGATCTCGGCGTCTCGGCGGCGTCCGTTTCCGGCATGCTCAAGAAGCTTGCGACCGACGGATATATCGAACACCGTGCCCGCGGTGAGGCGAAGCTCACGCAGACGGGCCTCGCCGTCGGCGTCCGCGTCGTCAGGCGTCACCGGCTGGCGGAATGTTTGCTGGTCGACGTGCTCGGCATGTCCTGGGACGAGGTGCAGCCTGAAGCGTGCCGGCTCGAGCATGCGATCTCCGCGCGCGTCGAAGAACGGCTCGTCGAAGTACTCGGCCATCCGACGACCTGTCCGCACGGCCACCCGATTCCGCCGAGCGATCTCTCGGAGCCGCAGCGGCCCGGCTTCCCCCTCGCGCAACTCGAGATCGGGCGCGTGGCGACCGTGCACGGCGTGTCGGAAGAGATTCCGGAGATGCTCCGCTATTTAGCGGAGATCGGTCTACGTCCGGGGACCGACGTCGTCATTAAAGAGCGAGCGCCGCTCGGCGGGCCGGTGACGATTCGCATAGCGGCCGGCGAGCACGCGATTTCGCTCGAGCTTGCAGCGCTGGTCGTCGTCGTACCGCAAGCGGACGCGATCGCAACCGCGTGAGCGCCGCGGCGGCGCTCGTCGCGCTCAACGTTATCGCGTATGTTTGGGAACTGGCATCGGGCACGCGGCTCGACGACGGCCAGAGCCTCGTCGATCACGGTGCGCTCTACGGACGCCTGGTGCTCGGTCGCGGCGAATGGTGGCGTATCGTCACGGGCGGGTTCATGCACGGCGGCCTGATGCATCTGGCGCTCAACATGCTCGCGCTTTGGCAACTCGGAACGTTCGTGGAAGCGGCGCTCGGCGCGCGTCGCATGCTAGCGATCTACGCCATCGCGCTTGCCGGCGGCGGCCTGGCCATCATGTATTTCGCACCGGGCGAAGTGACCGTCGGTGCCAGCGGCGCGATATTCGGACTTTTCGGCGCGCTGCTGGCGATCGGCGTGCGACTCGGTGCGCGCGGTCGCGGGCTCATTGCGCAGACCGCCCCGATCGTCTTGATCAATCTCGCCTTCACGTTTGCCGTTCCGAACATCTCGAAGGGCGGTCACCTCGGCGGTCTGTTTACGGGCTTCTTAGCCGGGCTTGCGTTGTTCGTACGGCGCACGCCGGCCGTGGCGCACGTCGTCGACCGTACGACGGGCGAGGTGCACGACGTCGAGATTTTGCCGCCCGACCGCGCGGCACGGCCCGGCGCCTGAGTCCCGTACCGCTCGCGTCGCTCGAGGAGGTCTTTGCGGCGACCGGCCCGCTGGCACGCGCTCTACCGGGCTTCGAAGCGCGTCCGGGCCAGGTGCAGATGTCGCAGATGGTCGAGCGCGGCTTCCTGGAAAGTGCGCACACGATCGTCGAAGCCGGAACCGGCGTTGGAAAGTCGCTCGCCTATCTCGTGCCGGCGCTGCGTAGCGGAAAGAAAGTCGTCGTTTCGACGGCGACGATCGCGTTGCAAGAACAGCTCGTGCGCAAAGACATTCCGCTCGTTACCAAGGCGCTCCGCATTTCCGCGCGCGTCGAATTGCTGAAGGGCCGCACGCATTACTTATGCCGCGCGAAACTCGATCGCATGCGCGGTGAGCGACTTATCGCTCAAAGCGCGACCATGGAAGCAATGTGGGACTGGTCGGATCGCACGCTAACGGGCGACCGTGCGGAGTTGCCGTTCGCTCCGCCGTCGCTCGAATGGGAATCGCTCGATGCGGACGCCGACGATTGTACCGGCGAATTTTGCGAGCGCTTTCGCGATTGTCACTTCTTCGCTCGGCGCGAGTCCGCGCGCTATGCGGACGTCGTCGTGGTCAATCACGCACTGTTCTTTCTCGACCTCGCAATGGGCGGCACGTTGCTGCCGCCGTACGACTATGCGATTCTCGACGAAGCGCATCAATGCGAACGCTGGGCGTCGGCCGCGCTGACGGCGACGCTCTCTCCCGCCAGCGTCGACCGGCTCATGCGCCGCCTCCATCGCAACTATGCCGTGCCGGCGAGCCACGACGCCGAGCTTGGCGAGGCGATGCGTGGTCTTTCACACGATCTCGCCCGCATACCGGGCGATCGCTATCCGCTGGCGGCCAACGACGATGCAATCGAAGCGCTGGGCCGCGTGCGCGATTCATTCTTCGGGCTCGAGAACTGGCTGTACGCGAATTGGCAAGCCGCGCTCAAACGGCCGACCGGCAACGTTGCCGAAGCGGAACGCCGCCGCGACAACGCGATGCGCGGCATCCTCGCGCACATCGCAACCGTCGACCGCACGTCGCTGCCCGACGGCGAAGCGATCACGTGGGTCGAGCGCGGTGACGGCGAGCGGCGCTATCAAGTACATTCGGCGCCCTTCGACGTCGCAGACTATTTGCGGACGGCACTGTTCGCCCGCACCCAGAGCGTGGTGCTTACGAGTGCGACGATCGCCACGGAGCGCTCGTTCGCTTTCTTGCGGAGCGCGCTCGGCGTCGACGAAGCGCAAGAGTACGTGGCTCCGTCGCCGTTCGCATACCGCGATCAGGCGCTGTTGTATGTCGCGCCGCCGGATTGCAACCCCAAAGATGCGCGCTTCGCGCGACGTGCGGCTCCGCTCATCGAGGAGATCCTCGACATAACGAGCGGCCGGGCGTTCGTGTTATTCACCTCGTACGCTCGCTTACACGAAGTCTATGCGCTGGTACGCGAACGCATCGCGTTTCCCACGCGGCTGCAGGGCGAGTTGCCGCGAGCGCATCTGCTCGACTGGTTCCGCACGACGCCGGGCGCCGTGCTCTTTGCGACGGCAACGTTCTGGGAAGGCATCGACGTCGTCGGCGACCGTCTGTCGTGCGTCATCGTCGACCGTTTGCCGTTCCCATCCCCGAGCGATCCCGTCGTCGCCGCGCGGCTTGCCGCTATCGAAGCCACCGGGCGAAGCAGTTTCGAGGAGTACATGATCCCGTCGGCGATCGTTCGCCTCAAGCAAGGATTCGGACGGCTGATCCGCTCGAAGACGGATCGCGGCCTCGTCGCGTTGCTCGACGGTCGCGCCGCTTCCATGCGCTACGGCGAGACCATCTTGGCGGCCTTGCCGCCAGCACGTCGCGTCGGTCGCTTAGCTGACGCGCGAGCGTTCTTCGCACAGGTGTGACGGAGCGCACCTTTCGGGCCGGCCGCAAGGGACGGCAATCCCGTAAGCGCAGGGACGCCCATGGACGTTCCGCTGCGCTGTCACGCGTGTTTGCGACTCGTCGCCGGCGAGCCGCAGGCGCAAACGTTCGTTCGTCGCGGCGCGTTTGCGACCGTCGTCAGTTGGAAGACTTGCCCGTGCGGTGCGACGCTGCGTGACCGGCGCGTCGAACCGGTCGATATCGATGCCTCCCCTAAGTCGCGCATGGCGGGGGAACCGTAGCCGGCGGCCATCGCGACGTCCGAGCGGCTGCAACGCGCCGCCGCTGCTCGACGTTTCATGAAGGAACCACTCGTCAGAGACCGCTTCGCCGTGCTCGCTTCCCTCACCCTAGGTCCTTCAGGTCGAATCCTCGCCGTTGGGCTGGCGCTCGCCTGCGCTACCAGCGGCGTCGAAGCCGGCACGCGCGATGGCGGAGCGTCGACGGGGCTGCGGGGGATCGCGTATGCGAAGCCGCCTCCGGATTTCGTCTTCGCCGGTGCGAACGGACCTTCGCGCCTGGCCACCCGAGTCGGTAAGCCCGTCGTATTGGTGTTCTGGGCTACGTGGTGCGAGCCGTGTCGCGCCGAGTCGGAGGCCTTCACGCAGTTACGCGCCCGGTATGGCGACGCCGTCGACGTCATCATGATCTCCGACGAAGCGCCGGGCGTCGCTCGGTCCTATCTTAAAAGCCACGACGTGGTGGCCGAGGCCGTCGAAGACCCCGCGCGCGTGATTTTCGACCTATATGCGATCACGCCGATCCCCACGACGCTGGTACTGGCGCCCAGCGGCAGCGTATCTTACGTGTCGGTTGGCGAAGTGTCGTGGCCGGAGCTAAGCGTGGCCGTCACAACGACGCTTGACCCAACCGTGCGCATCTGATACGGTACGGTGAGATGCTGGCACTCTCGTCCGATGACTGCTAAGGCAGGCGGTTCCGGCGACGACGGGTCTCGCCGCCCGGAGCTCGATAGGCGCAAGGCGTTCATCCTCGCGACGGTCGTGTACGAGTACGTCGCGACGGCAGAACCGGTCGGCTCCAACACCCTCACGCAGAAGTACAATCTCGGCGTCAGTTCGGCGACCATCCGCAACGAAATGGCCGAACTCGAGGCGGCCGGCTATTTGGTGCAGCCGCATACTTCCGCGGGCCGCATCCCTTCCGACGCCGGATATCGTACCTACGTCGATCAGCTAATGCGTCCGGAGGCGTTGCCGACCGGAGAGCAGCGGCGTATCCAAGACGAATTACGGGTTGCGAGCCGCGAACTCGATGCGGTCATCGAACAAACGACGCGTTTGCTCGGGCAGCTCTCGCGCAACGTGGCGTTCGTCGTGTCCCCGGCTCGCGATACGCAAACGTTTCGACACTTACAGCTCATTTGGCTTTCGGAGCGTACCGGACTTGCCATCGTCGTAACGTCGCTCGGACTTACGGTACAGAGAACCTTCGATCACGCAATCGACGTTACTGCGGACGATTTGACCCGGCTTTCCAATCGGCTCAACGTCGCCTTTGGCGGCAAGACGCTTCGCGAGGTTGCGGCAAGCGATCTGACCGCGCTCGTGCGCGATGCGGCTGTTTCCGAAGACGTGGTTCCGGCGCTCGCGGCCGTGCTGCACGCGGCGACCGACGGCGATCTGCCGCCGAACGTCGTCTCGAGCGGAACCCAAAATTTGCTCGACCAACCCGAATTCCAAGATTTGCGCAAGCTCCGCGCGATTCTCCGCATCGTCGAAGAACAGAAGGCGCTGTACGATTTGGTCGCCGATAAGATGACGGGCGACGAGGCGACCGTGGCCATCGGGCACGAACTCGGGTCCGACGAGATCACCGAATGCAGCCTCGTCACGATTCCGTATCGCTTCGGCGACCGGACGGTCGGCGTGCTCGCGATTCTCGGGCCGCGGCGTATGCCGTATGCCCGCATGCTCGCGCTCGCGTCGGGCACTGCAACGTCCCTCAATCGTCACTTCGCCGACAGCGAACTGCGTTAGGAAGCACGACTTGGCGTCCGATTATTACACCGTTCTCGGCGTTGGCCGGGATGCGTCCGAAAGCGACATTAAGCGCGCGTATCGCGCGATGGCCCGCAAGTTCCATCCCGACGTCGCGCAAGATAAAGCGTCGGCAGAAGTGCGCTTCAAAGAAATAAACGAAGCGTACGAAATTCTTTCCGACCCGCACAAGCGCGAGCACTACGATCGCTTCGGTACGGCGCCTGCTGCCAACGGCGCGGGCGCGGGCGGGTTCGGCGGATTCAGCTCGGGCGACGGCATCGGCGACATCTTCGATATGTTTTTCGGCGGCGGGGCGCGCGGCGCGAGCGCCCCCGGAGCACGCAATGCCGGGCCACGGCGCGGCGCCGATTTGCGCTACGATCTGACGATCACGCTGGAAGAGGCATACCGCGGCATCGAGCGGGAGCTCGTGTTCGAACACTTGGCCGCCTGCGCGGCCTGTAAGGGGTCGGGCGCGGAACCCGGCACGCTCGTGCAGCGCTGCGATCGTTGCAACGGCACGGGGGCCGTGCGCGGCGTGCGTCAAACGCCGCTCGGCCAATTCGTCACCCAAACGACCTGCACGAAGTGCAACGGCGAAGGTTCGTTTTTGCCGAGCCCGTGCAAGACGTGCCGCGGTAGCGGAAGGACCGAACAGCGCCGCACCCTCAACGTGACGATCCCGGCCGGGGTCGACGACGGCAGCCGCATTCGCATCGCCGCAAACGGCGAAGGCGGATCGCGCGGCGGTCCCTCGGGTGACCTGTACGTGTATCTGAGCATTGCGCCGCACGAGCGATTCCGGCGCGACGGTGCCGATCTAGCGGTCGACGTTCCGCTGGGCTTTACGCAGGCGGCGCTCGGTGCTGCGATCGACGTGGATGCGCTCGGCGGCTCCGCGGCGCTAACGGTTCCGGCGGGAACGCAGAGCGGTTCGACGTTCCGCATTCGCGGCAAGGGAATGCCGCTCGTGCGCGGCTCCTCCGCCGGCGATCTGCTCGTGAGCGTGCACGTCGTCGTGCCGACCAAACTATCGCGTCGCGAGCGCGAATTGCTCGAAGCTTACGCGGCCGAGGGCGGCGGCGACGTCGACGAACGTTCGTTTTTCGAACGCGTGAAGGACGCGTTCGTTCCGTAGCGCCACGCTTTTTCGTCCCCGGCGTCTTTGCGCCGGGCGATACGGTAGAACTCGAGGGCGACGACGCGCGCAAGTTGGTCGTCGTCCTGCGGGCGCAACACGGCGATTTAGTCGTCGTGGTCGATTCTTCGGGCCGTGCGTTCGACGCGCGTGTGGGCCGCGACGGGCAGCGCGTGAGCGCCGTAGTGCAAGGCGAACGCGCGTCGCCGCGAACGCGGTCGCTCGAACTCGTTCTCGCGCAAGCCGTACCCAAGGGCGCGAAGATGGACTACGTCATCGAGAAAGCGACCGAAATGGGCGTGGCGCGCGTCGTGCCGTTTTTTAGCGAGCGCACCATCGGCGTCGGCGCACGCTCCGGAAAACTCGAACGCTGGCGGCGCGTCGCGAAGAGCGCGTCGGCGCAATGCGGACGCAACGACGTGCCGCACATCGAGGACGTGCGGTCGTTCGACGACCTGTTGGCGTCGTTCGCCGGCTACGACCGGGCGATCGTTCCATGGGAGCTCGCGGAGCCGGTGCCGCTTCGCGAACGGTTACCGGGCCTGCTCGAGGGCGTGCGGCGCGTCGTCGTCGCGATCGGCCCCGAAGGCGGCTTATCGCACGACGAAGCCGGCCGCGCAGACGCCGCGGGGGGGCAACTCGTTTCGCTCGGCGCTCGCATCCTGCGCACGGAAACCGCGGGTCTGGTGGCCTGCGCCATCGTTACCTATGCGAGCGGGACTGTATAACGTGATGGTCCCCGCTGCATGAGACGAGGGCGGAAAAGTCGTATACGGGCGGTTTATGAGGCGTCCTCGCGGTTGAAGTTCAGCATCGTCATTCCGACGTATAACGAGTGCGGCGGGATCGAGCGTCTGATTGCGAGCATCGATGCGGTTTTTCGCGAGCACGAACTCGACGGCGAGATGATCGTCGTCGACGATAACTCCCCCGACGGCACGGGCGGGATCGTCGACGGGCTCGCAGCACGGTATCCGGTGCGCTGTCTGCACCGGCCTGGGAAAATGGGCCTGTCGAGCGGCGTCATCGATGGCTGGTGTTTCGCTCGGCCCGACTCCGTGGCGCTCGGCGCGATCGACGCGGACTTCAGTCACGATCCGCAAATCTTGCCCGCGATGGTCGCCGCCCTGAGCGGCGGCACGTATGGGCTCGCGGTCGGCAGCCGTTACGTACGCGGCGGCGGCATCGAGAATTGGCCGCTCAAACGCAAGGTCACGTCGATCGTTGCGTGCATGCTGGCGTGGCCGCTTACTCGGATCCGCGATATTACCAGTGGCTACATCCTCGTCGAGCGCGACGCTCTCGAAGGCGTCGAACTCGATCCGATCGGCTTCAAGATCGGGCTGGAGGTTGCGGTCAAGGCCAAGTACGGGAAGGCGCTCGAAGTGCCGTACGTCTTCAAAGACCGCGTCGTGGGCGAATCGAAACTCAACGGCCGCGAGATTGCAAATTACGTGCGGCAATTGCGGCGGCTTTATGCGGAGCGATTCTTGGGCGCACGTGCTTCCGGCGGCCGCAGCGTGCAAGCCGTTTCCGTCGTCGCACGAGCCGAACGCGTCTGATGCCGATCCCCGACTGGCTGCGGCTCCTGCGCGATCGCGACGTCTCGACGGAGGACGCCGCGCAATGGGCCAAATGTCCGTCTTGCGGCGAGATGCTCTACCGCAAAGATTTAGAAGCGAACCTTTCGGTCTGCACCAAATGCGAGTATCACTTTCGGATGAGTGCCTTCGGCCGAATCAACTCGCTCGTCGATGGCGATTTCGTCGAGGTGGGGATGGAGATTCAACCGGGCGATCCGCTCGGCTGGGTCGATAAGCGTCCGTACCCCGAGAAGTTGGCCGGCGATCGCGAGAAGTCGAAGCTTTCGGAGGCCGTCGTCACCGGCTTCGCAACGCTCGACGGTTTCCCGGTCGCGCTCGGCGTGATGGATTTTGCGTTTCGCGGCGGCACGATGGGCACCGTCGTCGGCGAGCGCATCACGCGATTACTGGAAGAGGCGCGCGAGCGGCGCTTGCCGTGCATTCTCTTTACTGCAAGCGGCGGCGCGCGGATGGAAGAAGGCATGCTCGCACTCATGCAGATGGCAAAGACGACGCAGGCCGTCGACCGCCTGATGGAAGCGGGCAATCCGTACATAACGGTGCTGACCGATCCGACCACGGGCGGCGTCTCGGCATCGTTTGCGTTCCAGAGCGACATCATCGTCGCCGAAGCGCGCGCATCGATCGGTTTTGCCGGCCGCCGCGTCATCGAGCAGACGCTACGTCAGAAATTGCCCGAGAATTTTCAGACGGCGGAATTTCTGCTCGAGAAAGGCCACGTCGACATGGTCGTGTCGCGCGCGCAGATCCGCGGAACGCTCGTGCGCCTCCTCGACTTTGCAGTCGATCGCAAACGCGTCGCGCCGGCACTCAAAGCGGTCCCCGAGCTCGCCATCGGATGAACGTTATCGTCGAGCGCGAAAAAGGTCCGCTTGCCGAACTCGAAGCGCGCATCTCGACGCTGCGCGAGCGCGATACCGCCAACGCCGACGACGTCCGTGGTCTGGAAGAGAAGTACGGCGAACTGCTGCGCGACCTGTTCGGTAATCTCACGCCGTGGGAGCGCGTCAACATGGCGCGACACCCGCGCCGGCCGCTGGCGGGCGATTACGTAGCGGCGCTCGATCAATTCGACGAACTCCACGGGGATCGTCACTTTCGCGACGATCGCGCGCTGGTCGGTGGCTTCGCGAAGTTGCACGGCCGACGCGTGATGGTGCTCGCCCAGCGCAAGGGCCGCGATACGAAAGAAAACGTGCGGCGAAATTTCGGGATGGTCTCGCCCGAGGGCTATCGCAAGGCGATTCGCTTGATGAACCTCGCTTCGCGCTTCGGACTGCCGATCGTGACGTTCGTCGATACGTCCGGGGCGGATCCGGGCATTGGCTCGGAAGAACGCGCCCAGTCCGAAGCCATCGCCACGGCGCTGCTGACGCTCGCGCGCGTTCGGGTTCCGGTCGTAGCGGCGGTCGTCGGCGAGGGCGGCTCCGGCGGAGCGCTCGCGATCGCGCTTGCCGACCGTGTGCTCATGGCGGAGAACGCCGTGTATTCGGTCGCTTCGCCGGAAGGCTGCGCGGCGATCTTATGGGGTGATGCAGCGCGTGCTTCGGAGGCCGCGGAACGGCTGCGCTTGACGAGCAGCGATCTGCTCGGCTTCGGAATCGTCGACGAGGTCGTGCCGGAACCGCTCGGGGGCGCCCACCGCGAACCCGATGCGTTCGTCGGGCGCGTGCTGGCGGCAATCGACGCATCGCTCGCTGCGCTGGTCCGTCGCACGCCCGAGGAACTGCGCGACGAACGCTATGCTAAATTTCGCCGCATCGGTGCGTGGGAGAGCGCGGGACCGGTCCGAGCGACGGCGTTGACGTGAGGGTGCGCTTACGAGCGGGCGGACGCATCGCGCTGTATGGGGCGGCGGCCGGGGCCTTCGCCCTCGTCGCGATGCAAGTCGAGGTGGTCGTCGCAAAAAACGTCGCGATCGTGCGCGAGTTACGCGATACGCAGGACGATGTTGCGAGCCTCAAAGATCGACGGCGCGAGCAAGAGCGCACGTTGCGTCGCTTGCGCGACGCACGCGGAGCGGTACCGGAGATTCACGACAAGCTGCGGCTCGTCGGCCCCCGCGAGCAGATCTTTTTCGTCCGCGGACTGCCTCGGCCGACGCCGCAGCCCGGCGACTGGCGGCCGCAGTCGTGACGGCCGTTCGCGGAACGGTGATTAGCATCCATGCGCACGGCGCCACGGTACGCCTCGACGATGGAAGCTTGGCGGTGGTCAGCGAGAGCGAGTTGGCCGCTCATCGGCCGGTTTACGTCGACGCGCGCGATCGCCGGGAGCGACTTGCCCTACAGCTCGCCCCGGGCGAGCGGCCGACGGTGTCGCTCGAGCGGCCGGCGCCGCCGTCGCCGGCCTCCCTGCTCGATACCAACGCTCGCTTCGAAGCGCACATGGACGCGTATCTGAAATCGACCGAAGCGTGGGCTCCGCAGGGTGCGCCGCCGCCCGCCGAACGCCACTTCATCCGTAAGAAACGGCGCGCCGCACTTTTCGAGGCCCGCTCTTCGGGAGCGTAGAAACCGCTTGCCGTGAGTACGGAGAGTGGCCGCATCGAGCCGGTAAGCGTGCCGGGCTGCTTCGTCCGCATCCAAGGCACGTATGCGTCACTTCGCACAGCGGAACAGCGCGTCGCCGACTTCATTCTCAAACATGCCGAAGAGCTTATATATCTAACGGTTACGGAGCTTGCCGAGCGCACGCAGACGAGCGAGTCGACGGTCGTGCGTCTATGTCAGAAGATCGGTTACAAAGGGTATCAAGAATTTAAGATCATGCTCGCACGCGACCTCGTCGGTCCGGCGGAGTCGGTGTACGAGCAGATCGGCCCGAGCGATTCGCTCGAGGCACTCAAGACCAAGGTGTTTCAAGCCAACGCCCAGGCGCTCAAAGATACGATCGAAGTGCTCTCCGAGGCGGAGCTCGCTAAGGCGGTCGAAGCGATCGCGCGCGCGCGTCGGGTCGAGATTTACGGCATCGGCGGCAGCGCGCCGCTGGCGTTCGATGCGTATCACAAATTCATGAAGCTCGGCATCGCGGCGTCGTGGTTGAACGACTCCGATTTAATGGCGATGTCGTCGTCGTTGCTCGACACTGCAGACGTCGTGCTCGGCATCTCCCACACGGGTGCCTCGCGCGACGTGTGCGACGCGATGGAGAATGCGCAGAAAGTCGGCGCCACGACCATTTGCATCACGCACCGGGCAACGTCGCCGATTACCAAAGTCTCGAACATTCGTCTGTTCACGGCGGCCAAGGAAACGGCGTTTGGTTCCGACGCCACCTCGAGCCGAATCGGTCAGCTCTCGATCATCGACGTGCTGTATGCCGGGATCGCGAATCAAGATTACGACCGTGCGCTCGCGCTCGTGCAAAAAACACGAGAGGCATCCGCCGGGAAGCGTTATTAGCGCAACCGCGGCAGCGCGTGCGGTCTTGTCGCTGGGGACGAATACGACGCGTTTACTCGTGGTGCGCGACCGCGACGACGGGACGGTCGAGCAGATCGACGCCGCGCAAGCCGGGACGCGCCTAGGCGAAGGCTTGGGCGACCGTGGAACGCTCTCCGCGGCCGGCGCGCAGCGTACGCTCACCGCGCTGGTCGGCTTTGCCGAGCGCGCACGCCTGCGCGGCGCCGAGCCGGTTGCGATCGCCACGAGCGCGATGCGTCGCGCGAGCGACGCGGCGGCGTTCGGCGAGCGCGTGCGCGAAGCGACCGGTGCTACGCCCGTCGTCCTGAGCGGCTACGACGAAGCGGTCGCGAGCTACGTCGGCGCGACGTACTCGGACGCTCCCGCCGCCGGCGCATCGGTCGCCGTTCTCGATATCGGCGGAGGCAGTACGGAGTTCGCTTTTGGCCAAGAGTCGACGCTTCGTGATGCGGCATCGCTCGAGTTCGGCTCGGTGCGGATCGCCGAACGGTTCCCGGATCTTCGCGGCAGCACAGCGGGGACGCCGGCACGGCAAGCCGCTTCGCGGGCGCGTGCCGCCGTGTCGGAGGCCTTGCGCTCGATACGGCTGGAGGGTGCCGTCGACGAATTGCGCTGCGTCGCGGGGACTCCGCTAACGCTGGCGGCGCTTGCGGCGCAAACGAGCGTCGAACACGTTGGCGGAAGCGTGCTGACGCGCGACGCCGTCGATGCGGTGCTCGAGCGCTTGCTCGAATGCGATCTGGAGGAGCGGCGGGGATTGCCGGGCATGCTCGCGCAACGCGCCGACATCTTACCGGCCGGCGCCATCATCCTTTCCGAAGCGATGCGTGCGCTCCGGGTCAGCTCGGGCCGCGCGACGGTCGACGATCTGCTATTGGGATATCTCGTGATGCACGCGCCGGCGGGACGAAAGACCGCGCTTGCCGAGTGACGAAACGGGATCGCTCGTACGTGGGATGATGGTGGAATCGGTAGACACAGCAGACTTAAAATTTGCCGCTCGCGAGAGCATCCGAGTTCGAGTCTCGGTCGTCCCACGGCGCTTGCAACCACCAATATATAACTCCTTCCGGAAGGGTCGAACTCGAACGGCAACCAATCGCATCGAGTTTCCCCCCGTGCCGGAGGTTCGCCCCGTTTGAAGATCGTCGTCACCGTCAAACTCGTTCCGGACACGAACGCCGATAAGCGCATCGATCCGGCAACGAAGCGTCTCACGCGTACGGGCGTCGAGACGGTAATCAATCCGTTCGATGAGTACGCGCTCGAAGCGGCGCTCAAGCTTCGCGACGCGCAGGGTGCGGGGACGACCGTAACGGTTGTTGCGATGGCGCCCGAATCCGGCAAGGAAGTGGTGCGTAAGGCGCTCGCGATCGGTGCCGACGACGCGATCATGGTCTCCGACCCGCAAGCTGAGGGATCCGACGTATGGGGTACGGCGTACGCGCTTTCCAAAGTCATCGCCAAAAACGGCTTCGACCTCGTGTTATGCGGAACCAATTCGACCGACGCGTACACAGGCGAACTTCCCGGGATGCTGGCGGAATATCTTGGCGTTCCCGGCGTGACGTATCTGCGCACGATCAACGTCGAGGGAACGACCTTGCGCGGCGAGCGCGAAACCGATAACGGATACGTTAAAGTTTCCGCCTCCCTGCCGGCTCTTGCGACCGTAACGAAGTCGTTCGGCGAAGCGCGCTATCCGGCGCTTAAAGGCATTATGGCCGCCAAGAAAAAGACGATTGCGATTCAGACGCTGGCCGACGCCGGCGTCGATAAGCCGATCGGTCAGGGCGGCGCGCGGACCGAAGTCGTGCGGCTCGACACGCCGCCCGTTCGTGGGAAAGGCCAAGTCTTCGAAGCGCCCGACGCGGTCGCCGGCGCAACTCGCATCGTCGAATTCCTCCGGGAGAAGAAACTGATCTAATGCGCGACGTCGTCGTTTTCATCGAACACGCTCACGGCCAGCCTCGCCGCGTTTCGCTCGAGATGGTTTCCCAAGCCAAAGAGATTGCCTCAGCGCTCGGAGGAGCGGTTCACGCGGTCGTGCTCGGCAAGAACGCGAGTGCCGTCGCCGAGGCGCTCAAATCATATCCGGCCGATAAGATTCACGTCACGGAAGACCCGGACGTCGAAAATTTTTCGGTCGATCCGGTTATCGATTATATGGAGGCCGTGGCACGCGCGGTCGGACCATCGCTCGTCATGGTGCCGTACACGATGATTGGCCGCGACATCGGCAGTCGGCTCGCGGCCCGACTCGAGGCCGGACAAACGGCCGACGTCAACGAGCTGACGGTGCAGAGCGGTACGGTCGTCTGCGGCTCGCCGAAGCTTGGCGGAACGTCGATCGTCGGTTGCACATTCAAAAGCGAGTATGGCGTCGCCGGTATTCGGCCGAACTCGTTCAAAGCTGCACCGGCGGCGGCCGGCGGTGAGATGGTGGCGCTCGAAAAGCCGGCCGGGAAGACGTACCGGATCGTCGTCGAGGAAGAGGTCGTCGAGATTGCAGGCGATCTCGGCGTCGAGGAAGCGTCGGTCGTCGTCTCGGGCGGACGCGGCGTTGGAGGTCCCGAACCATTCAAAACGATCCTCAAGGAATTGGCCGATGCGCTTGGTGGCACTGTTGGTGCGTCCCGCGCGGCCGTCGATGCCGGTTGGATCTCGCACAGTCACCAAGTCGGTCAGACCGGCAAGACGATCAGTCCGTCCTTATACTTCGCGGTCGGCATCTCGGGCGCGATCCAACACAAGGTCGGCATGCGTACGGCCGGCACGATCGTTGCCATTAATAAGGACGCTTCGGTGCCGATCGCGGAGTTCGCCGATCTCCTCGTCGCGGGCGACCTGTTCGCGATCGTGCCGGAGCTGACCAAGCAAATCCGCGCGAATTGAGCCTTGCCGATCCGGCCGGTTCGCGCCGCACTTCGAAAGATGCCGATTGATTAGAGAGCCTCGTCTCGCCGTAGCGACCTTCGCCGTCCTCTCCGCGTTTCTCGCGAGCGCGAGCTTCGTCGATGCCAAGAAGCCGGCCGCGGCGCCGTCTCCGAGTCCCAGCGCGTCGCCCGCGCCGTTGCCGACCGCGACCCCCGAACCGCCCGAAGTCGCCGTTCCGCGGCTCGAGGGCAAGCTGAAGAGCAATCCGAGCGACCAGGATGCGCTGCGCGATCTGGCGGGATATTACCTCGCCGCCAACCGCCCCGATGCCGCCTATCCCCTAACGCAGAAGCTCTTGCAACTGGGCAATAAGACGGCGCAGACGTATTTTCTCGACGGCGTCGCAAATCAAAGCTTGGGGCGCGTCAACGAGGCGACGGCCGATTTTGAAAACGCAAGCAATCGCGAGCCGACCAATTCGCAGATCTTGCTGACGCTCACAGACCTCTACCTGCGGCAGAATCGCGGCGCCGATGCCGAGCGCGTCGCCAAGCGCGCGACCACATTCAACGTCACCGACCCGCGTGTATTCGAGAACTACGGACTCGTGCTCGCGCAGGAGAATAAGATGAACGATGCGCGCGCGCAGTTCGAAGCTGCTGCCAAGCTAGCGCCCAAAGATCCTCTGCCGTTCGTGCTCGAAGCGCGCTCGTACATTACCGAAAAAAATCCGGCCGCCGCGCAACAGACCTTCGATCGTGCGCTCGCACTCGACGCTAAAAACTCCGACGCGTTACTGGGCAAGGCACGTCTCTACGCTGCCGGTAAAGATACGACGAACGCGATCGCGACCTACGAGCAATTATATAACGTCGTTCCGAACGACGACGCGAAGGCCGCGGTTTTCGTGGAAGAATATCAAGTTTACCGCGATGCCAAGAACAACGACAAAGCGCTCGATACGCTCAAGCGCGGCGAGGCGGCCTTGCCGAAATCGCTCGCGCTTCACGTCGCTCACGGCGATTACGAGGCCGGCATTGCGAAGGACCAAGCGGCGGCGGAGCGCGAGTGGAAGACCGCGCTCGGGCCCGACCGCAATAATACCGACGCCCTGACGCGGCTCGGCGAACTGTCGCTGCAACAGCGCCACGTCGATGACGCGCTCGGGTATTTCAAGCGTCTCACGCAAGTCGCTCCGAACGACCCCGCAGCCTGGTCGACGGCCGGAACGATCGAATTGCAGACGTCGCGCTTTCAAGATGCGCACGACGCGTTCCGGCGCGCCTTCGAACTCGCGCGCACGCCGCAGTTCCTCGCCGGCGTTGGGACGACCGACCTCCAACTCAAGAACTACAAGGAGTGTTCGGCCGTCTTCAGTGCCATCGATAAAAACGCCGCGCCGTTCATGAAGCAAAATCCGCAGCTGCTCTACGCCTACGGCAAGTGCGCGCTTGCCAACGGCGAGAAAGGCAAGGCGAGGAGCGCGTACACGCGACTGCGTCCGATGCTCAAACCCAATACGCCGGTCGCGAGCGAAGTCAATAAGGCGCTTGCGAGCCTCGCTGGTGGGCCGGCGTCCGGTAAGCCGAAAACGAAGAGCGCGACCAAACCGAAGGGCTGACGCGATGATCGTCGTCTACGACGAGCGGTATACGGAGCATCTGCGCGGCGTTGGGCACCCTGAGTCTCCCGACCGCGTCGCGACTGTCGCGACCCATCTCGCCGGCGAAGGCCTCTTTAATGACCGCGTCGCGGCGCGCGATGCCGGCGACGACGAACTCGAGCTCGTTCATCCGCGCGCGTATCTGGAACGGGTCAAGCGCGACGTTGCGACGGTCGGCGCGCGCGGCGGCTACCTTTCGACGGGCGATACGGTCATCGACGGCTCGTCGCTCGACGTCGCGCGGCGTGCAGCCGGCGGTGCGTTAGCGGCAATGGAAGCGGCCGTCGACGGCGACTGCGCGGCATTCGCCCTGGTGCGGCCGCCGGGCCACCATGCCGAAGCTTCGCGCGGCATGGGCTTCTGCATCTTCGGCAACGCGGCGATCGTGGCGCGCTTTTTCGTGCGCGACCATGGCGGCCGGGCGTTGGTCGTCGACTTCGATTACCATCACGGCAACGGCACGCAATCGGTCGCGGGCGATGGGATGTCGTTCGTATCGACGCACGGCTATCCGGCTTATCCGGGCACGGGCGGACCGAACGAACAACGCTTCGACGCCGGTGGCGCCGTCGTCAACGTGCCGCTTCCGTCGCACGCCTATGGAACGGAAGCCTTCATCGCGACGTGGGAGCGCTTGTTGCCCGCGGTCGCCGAGCGCACGAAGCCCGATCTCATCGTCGTGAGTGCCGGGTACGATTTCGCTGCTGGCGACCCGGTCGGCGATCTCGGCGTCGACCCGCTACGCGCTTCGACTGCGCTCGCGCGGCTGATTGCCGGCGTCGCAGCGCGCCATGCGCGCGGGCGCGTCGCGTATACGCTTGAGGGCGGGTACGATCCCGACGTCCTCGCCGCGAGCGTTGCCGCGACGTTGCGCGGGCACGACGCCGCACGTGCGAGCGCGAGCGACGCGGACGCCCGTGCTATCCCGGCTGCGCAGGGCCGGCTCGTCGACGCGGTACGCGCATGGACGCCATAGTTTTCGCAATTCGCCTGGCGATCGGCGCATTACTCATCGTCGCGGGCGCGCTCAAGGCCCATGACGGCGTGACCGCGACCGCCAGCACCATCGCCGCCTATCGCCTGTTGCCGCCGAGCGTCGTGGGACCGCTTGCCGTCGCATTGCCGTACGCCGAAATCGTGCTCGGCGGCTATCTCGTCGCCGGTTTCTTCGTGCGCGCCGCGGCCTTCGTCGCGGCCGTTCAATTCGTGATCTTCGCAGCGGCGGTAGCGTCGCTCGTCGTTCGTAACCTGCCCGCCGACTGCGGCTGCTTCGGTTCGGCGATACCCACGCCGCCGTCGTGGGCTCACGTCGCGGTCGACGTCGGGCTGGCGATTGCGGCGGCCGTCATCGTCCGATACGCTCCCGGCGCATTTGCCGTCGATCGCACGTTTTGCGGCGGGCGGGCCTGCGGGCGCACAGCACGAAATCGAAGCGTCATGAACCGAGCCGAACGACGTCCACCCATGCCTTCGTTAACGCAGCAACGCGCGCTCGCACAACGCCGCCGTATGATGCTGTTCGTTTCGCTCGGCATACTCGCGGCTGCGGTCATCACGGCCGTCGTGCTCGGTTCGCGCGTCCCGAAGTCGGCCTCCGATGCGCCCATCACGGCGCAGCTCGGGGTCGGGCAGAAAGCGCCCGACTTCCAAGTCTCGACCACGGGCGGTCCGTTTCAGCTTTCGAGCGCACTCGGGAAGCCGACGCTGCTTGAAGTATTTGCGACGTGGTGCCCGCACTGTCAGCGCGAGACGGCGGTCTTGAATTCGCTCTACGCGCGTTACGGCAAGACGGTCAACTTCGTCGCGGTTTCGGGGTCGCCGTACGACGTTACGAGCCAAGGCAACGAAACGCAGGCCGACGTCTTTTCCTTCGCCCAAAAGTTCCGCGTGCGCTATCCGATCGGGTTCGATCCGGAATTGGCGGTCGCCAAGTCGTACTTGCAAGGCGGCTTTCCGACGCTCGTGCTGATATCGAAAGACGGAATCGTTCAGGCGATTCGCGATGGCGAGATTCCCGAGCGCGACCTCGACAGGGCGATCGGGGCGTCCGTGGCCGGCCATCGCCCCGATCCCAAGATGGCCGGCTAGGGAACGACGCTCATCGCGATCCGCACGAGTTCGCTGCGCTGGAGATCGCCCACGAGCGCGAACGAATGATCGTGCTCTTTCCAGGTGATGAGCGTCGTCGGGCCGTCCTCGACGTACTGCGCGTCGTGACCTTCGAACGACAGACTACGCGTCCGGACGGTGCCGAAATCGGCCGCTGCGCCGGCGCCGTTCTCGAAGAGCGAAATCGAACGCAGGCCGTCGCTGTAGACGAGGTGTAACGTGCGCACGTTGTCGATCGTCGCGACGTCGCCGCTCTGTACGGCGAATCCCTGCGGCAGATTTTTCGGCTCGATAGCCGGGAAGCCGGCTTCTTTGATGGCGCGCGCGATGTCGGATGACGGCATCTTGACGTCGACGCCCGCGACCTGTGCCCAGCCGCGCGGAGCGGCCGTGGAGAACAGGTCGCGCGGGATCGCGTCCGTATAGCGTAATTCCTCGAAGCGCGTCTGCGCCGCGACCGAGCCGTTCCCGTGGTATTCTTCTTTTTTGAGTACCAGGCGCGTCTCGCGATCGAGCCACAGGCGTTCCGCACGTTCGCCCGTGTGCTTGTTGACGAGCACGATCGATTCGGTTAACCGATTGGCCACCGTGTCGTGCGCGCCGCTTACGATGGCGCGGTAGTTTTGCAGAACTCGTTCGAAATCGCCCGCGCGCGCGAATTGATCGTCGATGCTCGGGTTGCGCGAAATCGTCAAGCGCCCCGCGCGGCGGTCGAAGTCGTACGTCGCCGTACCGCGCTCGATCGAATAATCGCCGTACAGCGCTTCGGGAGCGACGTACCAGCGCCGCGTCGAGTCGGGCGCCAAGTGTTCGATCTTGACGATCGTCGCAACCGCGCCTTTCGAACCGAAGCGCACGGTCTCGAACTGGCCGACGTAGGAAACCCGTTTCCGCGCCTCGACACTCGCGCGCAGCAATGCGGCCGGCGCGGCCGTAGGCCGGTGGGCCGCGCCGGACGGTCGATGCGCCGGCGGCGTCAGCGCCGATGTCCCGGGATTGCGAGCCAAGCCGAGCAGGCCCGAAGCGGCGAGAGCGAGCGCGAACGTTCGCGCGGTGATCCGAGTCGTCAGCTTAGCGCACGGCGCCATCGAACTCGCCGACCGCCGCGTACGCCTCATAGCGCGCGACGATCGACGGATGCGTTGCGTCGCTCGCGCGACCGGCCGCCATCGACGTTTCGATCGGCGAAACGTTCGACGAGAAGGGCGAGCGGCGAGCCTGGGCCGCGTGTGCCTGCAGGTAATACATGGCATCGATCGTCGGGGCCGAGGTCGCCGGATGCCCGAGCGGCGATGCGAAGAACGCTCCGACGGCGAGCGCCGCGGCCAGCGGCACGGCGACGACCGGACGAAAGAACGCGCCCACCCAGGTGAACGGCGACGGACGCGCTGCGCGGATCTGCTCCCACACGCGCGCACTTACCATGGACGGCATCTCGACCTCTTCGGCCGCCGCCAAGCGACGCAGGGTCTCGCCGATTGCGATCTCCACGTCGTATTCGGCACGGCATTGCGTGCACGAGGCCAGGTGGGCGTGGACCAGCGCATCCTCGGCGCTGGGAAGTTCGCCGCGGACGTAGTCGGTCAGGGTGTCGGTCGCAATGTGTTGATTCATCGTTCTTTCGAGGGCCGTTCGAGTTTGGTTTCCTCGACGAGCCGGCGCAGCAGCGCGCGAGCGCGATGGAGGCGGGAGCGGACCGTGCCGATCGAGCAGCCCATGATTTCGGCGATTTCCTGGTAGCTATACTCCTCGATATCCGCCAAAATGACGACTTGGCGCTGGTCGGAGGAGAGGCGGCTGAGGGATTTCGAGATCGATTCGCTCAGCTGCCGCTCGACGTAGTCGTCGATCGGCGTGACTGCGAGCGGTCGGGAGCCGCCGAATTCCTGAGGTGCGTTATCTTCGGGGATCTCCTCATGGAAACGTCCTTTTCGCCTCCGAAGTTCGTCCCGGTACAGATTGGTGACGATTCGGTAGATCCACGACAAAAACGACGTTCCGGGAACGAACGAGCGCCAGGCACGGTACACCCGGATGTAGGCGTCTTGCGTGAGGTCGCGCGCATCGGCCTCGTTGCCCGTAAGGCGCAGCGCGAAGTTGTACGTCGCCTTGCCGTATTGGCTCATCGCACGCTCGAGGAACGCCGTTTGCTCCGGAGTCGGCGGCTCGAGCGGCGCTCGGGGTGCGCCCATCGGTTGCGTAATTACCGCCGAAGCGCTGGCGAAACCCGCTTGCCGGGCGTATCGCTCAGGCGCAGGCGACCACGAAACGTGCGACGTGCAGTCCACTCGAGCTGCGAAATTGCAGCCAGAGCACGTAGGTTCCGGATGTCGGCGCGCGCACGTGCAGGCGCATCTGCGGTGCGACCGGGGCGTTTGCCGGCATCGGCGTTTCGGGCATCGGCATCGATCCCTCCGGCATCGCCGCCATCCGGCCGGCAGCGTTTTCCGGATGTACGTGGACGTACGATAGCGTTCTGACGTCGATCAACACCGCATGCGCGGTGGTGCCGAGATACGGTCGCAAATCCGTTGCGGGGCGGCCGTCGCGCGAGATCGCCACGGCGAGCGCCGTTTCGTGTCCGGCGCGCAAGCGGAAGGGCGACACGGCGACGGCGTATCCATCGACGTTGTTGTAGGACGATCCAGGCTTGGGCAGCAGGCTGGTCTGCGGCGGGCCGAAGTCGACGGTGAAGCGGTAGACCTGCTTGCCGAGCCCGTGCGGGTCCGTGTCGGCATAGACGTCGTAGCGCCCCGGTCGCGGCACGCGCAGCACGTTGTGGAAGTGGCCGCGCCGGTCGAGCACCGGATGCAGATGCGCGAACCACGAGAAGTCCGCCGCAATGGCCACCTGATGCGCGAGCTTCGTCATGTCCGCGTCGTAGACGGTGATGGTCGATCCACCGTGGAGCTCGCTGAAGTCCAAGTCCGCGCGCAACGGACCGGTCATTCTCACGACGAGCCGTCCGGTCGTCGCCTGCGGAATCCCGGCGATTGCGAACGCACCCGTAAGAGTACGCGCCGGCCCGCCGACCACCCAGCCCGCTAGGACTACGCCCGCCAGAAACGCTGCTAGAATGGCGCGGTGACTCGCAGGTCGGCGCGAAAACCTTCGCCCCACTGCGTCGTATTGAAGCCGTTATTAACTTTGATGAGATACCTCGAATTCGTGAAGTTGGTGAAGTTGGCGGTGAAGCCGAGCGCGGGCTTGGAGCCGCGAGCCGCTTCCCGTCCGAACGACGCGTCGAACGAAAGATGCGGCGGCAAGCGCCCGGGTCCGTTCTGGAACTGGATTGGATAGCCCGTACCGTATTGCGGCTCGAGCGAAGCGAAGAACGCACGGTCCTTTCCGAAGCGTTTCGAATAGTCGAGCACCGCGGCGAACGTCTGATCGTGATCTTCCGGCTGCAGCGTTACGTCGCTCGTCGTGGACGAACACGCCGATGTCGAACCCGGGGGGCAGAACAGGAACGTGCTTCCAGAAATGCCGCCGGCGCGCGAACGCGACAGCGTGGTGGAGAGGAAGGCCGAATCGCCGTTTGCGGAACGCAGATCGACACGTGCCTCGACTCCCTTCGCCACACCGATCGTATTATTGAATACCGCTTCGATCGGCGTCTGCGCGAGCTGCGTCGTATCGAGCACGTTTCGCACGTCGCGCTTCCAAAAGTTGAGCGTCGCTCGGGCTTGGGGCCCGAACGTGTGCGCCAGTCCGAACTCGTAATATTGATCGCGCTCGGGCTGCAAATCGTAGACGGGCGTTCCGCTCGTGCCGGCGAGCACCACGGCCGCCCGGCGCGTATCTTCCAGGAACGGTGCGGCGTACAACGTTCCATAGTAAGCATGCAGGATGTTGCGCCGGTCCACTTGCGCGTTCGCTTCGATGCGTGGCGAAAGCTGCGACCCTAAAACATAACCCGTCGACCGGTCGTAGCGAAGCCCCGCTTGCAGCGAGACGTATTCGGTCGGGGTCCACTTGTCTTGGACGTACGCGCCCGTTTGCGTCCCGCGCTGCTGCGACACGTCGAAGAAGCGTTGCGCGATCGTGGAGCCCCCGGTCGATCCGAGGTACGCGATCGTCGTCGCGCCCGAAAAGTTTTCAACCGACGCGTCCACGCCGGCTTTGAACGCGTTATGCCCGAAGGCGTGGAAGTGATTGACGCGCAGACCGTAAAACGTCGAGCGGCGGTCTTGACGTAAGCCGTCCAGCGGCGTCGTGGAGCCGTCGGCATTGGTCAGCGTCCCAAGTAAATCGTTCGCCAGGTCGCCGTCGTAGACGACCCGGTCTTCGCGGTACCACGGTGCGACTTGCGTATACGCTTCACCGCTCTTCGCATTGTTCGTATACACGAGGTTCGCGAAGCGCGCGACCTCGCGTTGCACGTCGTTCGTTCCGGCCGGAACCGTCACCGGATCGTTCGGGTTCGGCGCGGCGTTGATCGGAATCTGGAAGTGCGCCACGTCGTTCGAGAAGTCGAAGGCGAGCATGTTCCGCCCGAGCAGTGTAATCGAGCGCAAGAATTGATTGCTCGTGTTGGACGCGTCGTGGACCGGGTCGAACGTGGGCGAATCGATCCCGCGATTCGTGCGCTCGACGTTCGCATTGAGGAAGAGTTGGGTCGTACCGGAGCGGACCGCTTCCGTAAAGGAGGTCTGCGCGCTGCCGTAGCTGCCGGCGCCCGCGGTGAACGAGCCGGATTCGCCGCTCGCAAGGTCGTTCGACCGCCGGCTCAAGATGTTGACGACGGCACCTTGCCGCGAGCCGCCGAACTCGGCGGGAAACGCGCCCGTGAATACTTCGAGCGAATCGACGTCGCGGGGATCGATCGGCTCGGAGAAGTTGGCGGCGGTTCCGGAGGGGAGCGGCACCCCGTCGATTTCATACGTCAGCCCGTGAAACCCGTGCGCGACCGGCTCGTTGTACGAAAATCGCACGATGCCGGGTACGGTCTGCACCACCCGATCGAGGCTCTGATTGTCGGGTAAGGCGCCGATCTGCGCTCGCCCGATCGAGTTTACGGACACGGGGGCAGCGCCTGGTCCGCGAACGGCGGAGGTTGCGGCTCGGCCGATGACCTTGATGCCGAGTTCGATCGGCAGCTCGACGACGGCATCGCTCTGCACTTCGACCGGCTGCGTGAAGTCGCTCGCTGTACCGCGGTGCGCCGTCAGCACATAGCGGCCGAACGGCACGCGCGCGAGCGCAAACCGGCCCGCGGCGTCGGTCTCGGCGCGCAGCGCCGTCCCCTCGCCGCGCAGCGAGATTGCTACCCCGGCAGCGGGTTTGCCCGTGAGTGTGACGGTGCCGCGCACGAAGCCGGTGTTATCGGCGCTCGCAGCCGCGGCGGAGACAAGCACGAAAGTGGCGGCGATTGCCGCCATCACCCAATGACGCATGGGGAAGTCCTCGACGACGACGTAGCGAGAAAGCCGGCGCCCGAGAGCGCCGGCGAGGCTAAACTACGTGCGAGCCGGAGGGGCGCGTCCACGCCGGCGCTCGACGATGTGCGCCGTGCGGACGGGGACGGGGGCCGTAAGTGCAACGGAAGTGGCGAGCCGCTCGATCGCGCGGACGACGGCGTGCAGGGAAGCGAGGGCCGAACCGGCCCGCTCGCTCAGCACGGCGGCACGCCGGGCGGCCCAGCCGACGACGACGGCCGCCGGTACGACGGCGAGCGAACCTCGCAGCGCACCGCCGAGCTGGAGGTGGCCCTCCAGCAACTCGATGGCCCAGAAAGCCGCCAAGCCCCCGAAAACGAGCGCGGCTCCAAAGTAGGCCGGCCGACCGCTCGTCGCGATAGCAGCCTTGGGGCGGAGCGCCGCGTCGACGAAGCCGGCACAGAGCGCGGCGCTCAGCGCCACGCCGATGACGACGAGCAGCGTCGCGGCATGACTCATACCGGCCGCATGCTGGTCCCCGAAAGCCGCGGCATGGGCGAGGACGGCGACGAGCAGAGCTAGCGGCGCCGCGATCGGGAGCCGGCGCATGTACATCGCGCCAGCGGTTCGCGGGTACGACGTGCCCTTCCCGCGAGGGTTCGAGCCGGGAAATCCTCCAAGGGACGAGCCTTGCGGATTCGAACAATCTCGCCCCCGACACTCCCGTTAGAAAGCATCATGCCGCCGTTCGCACCTAGCCGAGCCTCGAGCGAGACCTCCGACGCCGTCGGTCTCGTTATCGCGCTTTTGGTGCGTCATCCGCAACTTGCCACGATCGGATCGAACCCGGGAGCCGGAACCGTCACGTTATCGTTTGCCGTACGCGGCCCGCTCGGGCGCGGCGTCGAGCGCGAGCTGCGCGATCTCGTCGGCGAGCACGTGCGCACTTTACTGCAGCTCGGCCGTGAAGAGCCCGGCACGCTGACGGTCGCTTGTGAACCCGATCCTACGACGAGCTTCGTGCGCATCACACGCGACGCACGGACGTTGACACGGGCAGAACTCCAACTGCTGGTCGCATTGCTCTCTGCGCGCTTTGCCGAGCGCCTCATCGTCAATCCGCCTTCCGACGAAGACGGTATCGAGGACGACCCGGGTGACGACGACCTCGTCGATTACGCGCTCGACGCCTTGCGCGATCCGGCGCACGAGCGCAGCCTCGTCGGCTTTCGCGAGGAGAAGCGGGTCCTCGTTTATTTTGTGCCGGCCCGTAAGAAGAAGGCGCGCGCGCGTTAGCGCCGCCCGGCCGCCCTCCGCGTGATCGTCGACTTCCATTCCCACACGCGGGAAAGCGATGGGACGCTCGCGCCACGAGAAGTCGCGGCGTTGATGCGCAAACGCGGCGTCGAAATCTTCGCCGTCACCGACCACGACTCGCTCGGGGCGTATGGACGACTCGACGGCGCGCACGGTAGCGCGCGCGTCGTCACCGGCATCGAATTAAACACGACATACTTCGGAAATGAAGTGCACGTCCTCGGGTATGCGTTTCCGCTCGAGAGTGCGACGATGGGCGAAGCCATCGTCACGAATAAACGCGAACGGACCGCGCGAGCGCAGGCGATGGCACGCCAGCTGAGCGCAGCCGGCTACGAGGTCACGTTTGCCGACGTACGGGCCGAAGCGGGCTCCGAGCATGCCACGCTCGGGCGGCCGCACGTCGCTCGCGCACTTATTCGCCGCGGCCATGCGCCCGACGTTCCCGAAGCGTTCCGCCGTTTTCTCGTGCCGGGTAAACCCGGGTACGTGCCGCAGGCCTATCTGAGCCCGCACGATGCCGTGCGGCTCGTCGAGCGCGCCGGCGGCGTTGCGGTGTTGGCGCATCCGAGCCGGCTCAAAGACGAACGCATCGTCGCCGAACTCGTCGATGCCGGTTTGCACGGCATCGAGACGTTCTATCCGACGCACGACTCTGCGATGGTGGCACGGTACCGCGCCATGGCCGAGCGCTACGGCCTGGCAATGACGGCCGGATCGGATTTCCACGATCCGCTCTACAACGCGCGCGGCGTCGGCATGGACGTCGAGCGCACGGACATCGAGCCGTTCCTCGAGTTGCTCGCCGCCCGCTCCTGAGCGTGCCTTAGGCCGGCGATGTCAAGAAGCCGCCTGGATAGGCGGGGCTCTTGCGTAGCGCCTCCGCAAGCAGCGCGACGTGCGTCGTCTCGACACCGAGAATCGACGCGACGCTTCTCGTGTAATCGCGGTTCTTGAAGGTCGCGACCGTCGCGAAGTGCGCGTCGGCGAGCGACCGTTCGATGCCGTAGACGGCGCCGAGCGCGTCGAGTTCCGTCTTGGGCGCGAGCGCTTCTTGCGTTGCGACGTCGGAACCCGGCGTTTGGCCGGCGGCCGAGATCGCGGCGACGATGGCATCGCGATGCGCGGTGTGCTCGGCGAGGAAGCGGTTGAACACGGCGAGCACGGGCGGCGAGAGCACGTTTGCGGAGGCAACGTCGCCGTAGGCTTTGATCGCGGCGCGTTCGAGCGCGAGCGCGGACGCGAGCGCTTTGAGATCGTCGCCGTCGATCTTGGCGGCGGCTTGGACGAGCGACGGAAGCGCGGCAGCTACACCCGCCGCACAGGCAGTCGTGAAAACGTCGGCACGCGAAACGGAACGCATTGCGTGCTCGTAAGCCGCACGTCGCCGCTGCCCCTCCTCGCTTCGCACGCCCGCCGCCCGCACGCAGTAGCGCGCCCGCAGCGCGCGAACGGAATGTGATGACGATCATGGCTGCGACGCCTGCGCCGTTCGCAACGCTTGCTGCCGGCAAGGTCGCGACGAACGTGATCGTGCTCGACGCGGTCGTCTTCTTGCTCGGAGTCGCATTACTCGGCGGCGTGACTTGGTATTGGGCGCGGCGCATCTTTCTCGAGAAGTGACCGGGTAGGCGCCACGGGGCACGGCCAGAAGCTACTGCGCGATGGCCGTCCGCAACAGCCGCAAACCGCCGTCCGTGCCCGGGTGGCTCTTGCAACGAAGCGGCTTCACCAACATACCGGCCGTGTTGCAGAAGGCAACTGCGGAGCACGGTCCGGTCGTGCGCTTCAGAAATGCGCTCGTGCTGCGCGACGTCTTCTTCGTCAACGAGCCGGCCGCGGTGGAAGAAGTGCTCGTCTCCAAAGCCGCATCGTTCGTCAAAGGCCGCGGCACCGTGCGGCTGCGGCGTCTGCTCGGCAACGGGCTCTTGACCGCCGAGCGCCCGGAACACTTACCGCACCGGCGTCTCGTGCAGCCCGCCTTCCATCGCAAACGTCTCGACGCATACGCGCGCGTTATGACGAGCGTCGCGCTCGGTGCGCTCGCGCGCTGGGGCGACGGCCAGCCGATCGACGTCGACCGCGAAACCAATCGCATCGCGCTCGAGATTGCGGCCGAGGCGCTGTTCGGAGCCGACCTGCGTAACGACATCGATACGATCGCGGACTCGCTTGCGTCTGCCATGGCCGGCTTTCCGCGCTTGATGCTGCCGTTCAGCGAACTTTTCGATCACGTGCCGCTGCCGGCTAACGTCGCGTTCCGCGCCAATCGCAAGAAACTCGACGACGTCGTGTGGCGCATGATCGCCGCTCACCGCGCCGACGGCGCGGACCGCGGCGACGTGCTCTCGATGTTGCTGGGCGCTCGCGACGACGAGTCGGGCGCGCTCGACGACGAGCAGATCCGCGACGAGGCGATGACGATCTTACTCGCGGGCCACGAGACGACGGCGAATGCCCTGGCGTGGACGTTCTATCTCCTTCAACGCCATCCCGACGTCGAGGCGAAGCTACTGGCTCACATCGACGACGTACTGGACGGCCGAGCGCCTACAATCGACGACGTGCCGAAACTCGGCTACGTGCGCGCGGTGCTCTCCGAGGTGATGCGGCTGTATCCGCCGGCCTGGATCACCGGGCGCCGCGCGACCGCCGCGGTCGACGTCGGCGGTTATCGCATGCGCGCGGGCGACGTAGCGCTCGTCTCGCAATACGTCATGCATCGTAGCGCCCGCTATTGGCCCGACCCCGACCGCTTCGATCCCGAACGCTTCGTCTCGCCTTCCCAACGGCCGCCGTTCGCATACTTCCCGTTTGGCGGCGGCACGCGAATCTGCATCGGCGAATCGTTTGCGTGGACCGAAGGCATCATCGTACTCGCGACCATTCTCTCACGCGTGCGTCTGGAGCGCCGAGACGCAGCCGATGTCGAGACGCTGCCGCTCGTCACGCTGCGCCCGCGGTCGCCGATCCATGCCCGAGTGCGCGCGCGTGCTTCGGGCTAAGTGGCGATGCTGCGCGATACTTCGAAGCGTACCCGTTTGACCAGCGGCGCCGTTTCCGACTCGTAGCGTTCGAGCGTGCGCTCGTCGCGGGCGACGAGATCGCGGTCCTTCATCAACGCATGATTGGTGCGCACGTTACTCGCAGCAACGTTGAGCGCCGCCTGCGCGAACTCGGCAGCGGCACCCAGATCGCTCTCGAGATTCTTGTTGCCCAGTGCCAGCGCGCGCTCGGCCAGAACCGCCACGAGCTTGGCCGTTTCGGCGGCGCGCAGCGGCGCGGCCGCGGCTCCGGCAAGCGCGGTCTGTAGCCGCGACGTGCGCTCTGCCTTGCGTTCGGCTGTGTCTTTCGGCAGCGACATCGCGTGCATCACGTCGCCGTAGGCGGCTTCGTCGTCGGCGCGCTCGGCGAGCGACCGGGCACGGAGACGATCCGACTTGTCCACGAGCTCCGTCGCCAGTCCGTGGACGCCGGAAAACTTCACGTTAGCGAGCGTGATGCGTGCTACCATAGCGACTAAAGCTGCACCATACGCTGCGACGATCGTAGCAGCGCTGCCGCCGCCGGGCGCCGCCGACGCCGATGCGAGGCTGTCGAGATACGCTTCGAGCTCCATCCGTGGGGACTTTAGCGGAGGAGTGGAGAATTCTCTGTGAATCGCTTCGGATTGTTTCAAAGATCAGCGAGTGCACAAGCTACAAACCAATAGGAGTATCACTTGCAACTCGTCGACCGACAACTCGGAGACGTCAAGGACCGCAGCCTCGCCGACGCAGGACGCGCGCGCATCGAATGGTCCGCGACGTTCATGCCCGTGCTCGCGCAGATCCGCGACCGCTTTGCGAAGGAGCGGCCGCTCGCCGGCATGCGCATCGGCGCCTGTCTTCACGTAACGACCGAAACCGCGAACCTCATGCTCGCGCTCAAAGCCGGCGGCGCGCAGATCGAACTCTGCGCCTCCAATCCGCTTTCGACGCAGGACGACGTCGCGGCGGCACTGGCGGAACGCTACGAGATTCCGACCCATGCCATCAAAGGCGAAGACAACGCCACCTACTACAAGCATATCGAATCCGTCGTTGAGACGAAGCCTCAAATGACGATGGACGACGGTTGCGACCTCGTCACGACCATCTACACGAAGCACAATCATCTGCTCGCAGATATGATCGGCGGCTGCGAGGAGACGACGACGGGCGTCATTCGTCTCCACGCCATGGAAAAAGACGGCGTGCTGCCGTTCCCGGTCATCGCCGTAAATGACGCGCTGACCAAGCACATGTTCGACAACCGCTACGGTACGGGTCAGTCGACGCTCGACGGTATCATTCGTGCGACCAACGTGCTGCTCGCCGGCTCCACCGTGGTCGTCGTAGGCTACGGCTGGTGTGGACGTGGCGTCGCGTCGCGTGCCAAGGGCCTCGGCGCGCACGTCGTCGTTACCGAGATCGATGCGCGCAAGGCGTTGGAAGCTGCGATGGACGGCTTCCAGGTCATGCCGATCGAGGCGGCTGCGAAGATCGGCGACGTGTTCGTCACCGTCACCGGCAACTACCACGTCATCGCGGGCAAGCACTTCGAAGCGATGAAGGACGGCGCGATCGTCTGTAACTCGGGACACTTCAACGACGAACTCGATCTCGACGCGCTCGAAGCGATGTCGACCGGCAAGACGAAGCCGCGCGAGTTCGTCGACGTGTACGCACTGCGCAACGGACGCTCTGTGCGCGTGCTCGGTGAGGGGCGCCTCATCAACTTGGCGGCGGCGGAGGGGCATCCGGCTGCGGTTATGGACATGTCGTTCGCTAATCAGGCGATGGCGGCGGCGTACTTGGCGCAGAACTACAAGACGCTGGATAAGAAAGTATATTCGGTTCCCGACGAGATCGACGTCGAGGTCGCGCAGTTGAAACTGGCGGCGATGAAGATTGCGATCGATACGCCTACGGCGGAACAGGTCAAGTACATGGCGTCCTGGTCGGAAGGGACGTAACTTTCCGGGTTTGTTACTGGTCCGCGGGTCCGGGATGGCGACGGGCCGCTCGGGCGCGCGGCTCCAGGCCGGGGACGCCCCCATTCTGCCATCGTGGCAGAATGAGGGCTCGGCCGGCTCGTCGCTCTCGCGCTTCCGGTGCTTCGCGACGAGCCGGACGCCCCGGCCTGGAGCCGCGCACCCGAGCGGCCCTCGATGGGGGCTTGCGGGGCGTTTTGGCTGGGCGATTGCGCTTTTGCGCGACGCCGGTACGTAAGGAAAAGAGGGGCTATGGCCTATCGTAGGCTTTTTACTTCGGAGTCGGTTACTGAGGGGCATCCGGATAAGGTTGCGGACCAGATTTCCGATGCGGTGCTCGATGCGATCTTGGCCGACGATCCGCAGGGGCGGGTGGCGTGCGAGACGTTCGTCATCACGGGGCAGGTGCATATTGCGGGGGAGATTACGACCTCGACGTATGCGGATATTCCGAAGATCGTGCGCTCGACGATTGCGGATATCGGCTATAATCATTCGACCGTGGGGTTCGACTCGGCGACGTGCGGGGTTAGCGTTTCGATCGACGAGCAGTCGGCGGATATTGCGCTCGGCGTCGATCGTTCGCTCGAAACCAAGGATGGCAATGCGGATCCGTTCGAGTTGACGGGTGCGGGCGATCAAGGCATGATGTTCGGCTATGCGTGCCGCGAGACGGACGAACTCATGCCGTTGCCGATCGTGCTCGCGCATAATCTGACGCGCGAGCTTGCGAGGCAACGTAAGAACGGCGCGATCGAGTGGCTGCGTCCCGATGCGAAGTCGCAAGTAACCGTCGAATACGACGGGTCGCGGCCGGTGCGCGTCGATGCGGTCGTGATCTCGACGCAGCATCATCCCGACGTCTCGCTCGAGGAGATTCGCAAGGTCGTGCGCGAGCGGATTATCGAGCCGGTCATTCCTTCGACGCTCTTCGATGCGGAGACGCGGGTGTACGTGAATCCGACGGGGCGCTTCGTGATCGGCGGCCCGATGGGCGATGCGGGACTGACCGGGCGTAAGATCATTGCGGATACGTACGGCGGCATGGCGCGGCATGGCGGCGGCGCGTTCTCTGGTAAGGATCCGACCAAGGTCGACCGGTCCGCCGCGTATGCGGCGCGGCACGTGGCCAAGAACCTGGTGGCAGCAGGGCTTGCGGATCGCTGCGAGGTGCAGGTCGCCTATGCGATCGGCGTCGCCCATCCGATGAGCGTTCTGGTGGAGACGTTCGGCACGGCGACGATTCCCGAGGAGCGTATTGCCGAACTCGTGCGCGAACACTTCGATTTGCGTCCGGCGGCGATCATTCACCACCTCGACTTGCGTCGGCCGATCTATCGGCAGACGGCGGCCTACGGGCACTTCGGGCGGCCCGACCTCGATCTGCCGTGGGAGCGGCTGGATAAGGTCGACGCCTTGCGTGAAGCGGCGGGGCGGCGTAGCGAACGGGAGCTGACGGGGACGGCGAGCGCATAGCGACGCTCCGCTGGGAACGAAAAACGTCGCGGCTCGCGCCGCGACGTTTTTCTTAGGGTACTCCGTGACTGCGGAGCTAGAAAAGGTCCCACATGGGCTGGACGTCCGAGTCGTTCGAGTGGCCGAGCGGCGCGAGCTTAAAGCCTTCGAGCAGCGTGCGCAAGAGGGAGTAATGATTGTACGGCGTTGCGGAGCGCTTCTGGACTGAAGTTGCGCTGTAGACGAGCGTTAGCGTGTGGCCGCCGCCGAGCGATGGTAGCGACGAGCAGCAGCCGAGGTTCGAGCTGTAATCGTCTTCGTCCCAGACGACGAAGATCGCAGAGTTCTTCGTGTAGCCGCGCGACGAGGCGATCTTGGTAACGAGACGTTCGAGATACTTGTCGCCGGTCCGCAGGAGGCCGTCGAAGTCGGTGCACGTCGACGTTCCGTGCATGTCATGACATTGGTTCGGCACGATGTAGGTGAGGCTCGGCGGATTCGCGAGTGTTTCGTCGAGGGTTGCGTTCAAGAGGGGCTTGATGCGGTCCAGACGGGCCTTGTTCTGTGCGATGTCTTGGAAGTAGACGAACGGGTTGTGCTTCTGGGCGTACAGTCGCGGGGAGGCGCTGGGATACTGCGTGCCGAGGTATCCTTGGCTCGGCATCGTTTCCATGAGCGCGATGAACTTGAGATGATTTGCTTCCAGACGGTCGACGAGGTTGGGTGCGGTGATCTTATGGCAGCCGGGGTCCGGCGTGGGAAGCGCATAGCAGCTCGATGCGTCGTCTTGAATGCCGAAGTAGTCGCCCGAGATCGTCGCGACATAGTTCGGTAAGCTCGGGTGCGTCACGCCGAAGTACAGCGTGGCAAGTCCTTCGGTCAAGGCCGACTTCGTAATGAACGGCGTGTCGGGACCCAGATTGTTGCCATTCGCATCGAACTTGTCGTGGCCGACCAGGTTGTCGAAGCTCTGATTTTCCATCATGATCACGTAGGCGTGATCGAACGATTTTGGCGCGGCCGCTGCGGGCGTCGCAAACGACAGGGAGGCGGCGACGGCGAGACCGGCCGCGGAAGCGAGAAGACGTCGGTGCATGAAAAAAACCTCTCCGGAGAAAGCTCGGATGTCATAGATGTACGCAACGCAGATTAAAAGCGCGTTAACAACGCAGTAGCATCTCGCTAACGTGCCTCGCGGCGGAGTGCGGGCGACAGCCAGAGTCCGACCGCGAATATGAGATAGCCTCCGCCGGAGATGGCGATCGGCACGCGTGCGCCGTAACGGTCGGCGAGCAAGCCCGCGAGCACGGCAGCCGGGACCGTGGCGCCGAGCGCGATGAATCGGGCGACGCCGAAGACGCGGCCGACCGAGTCTTCGGGCGTTATGCGCATGCGCCAACCAATGAGTTGCGCGATCTCGAAGAGCACGCAGCCGTTCGTGACCGCGAGCGTTATGACGGCGACGCGTAAGTCGTGCGTGAAGACCAGCGGCAAGAACACCAGGCCGTCGAGGGTGTACGACACCAGCATGACGCGCCCGAACGGCCAGTGCGACGGAATGCGGCCTGCGAACCAAGAGCCGGCGACGGCGCCGATTGAGCCGAGGCCCAGAGCGTACCCGACCGCCAAATCGCTTGCGCCGAAATCACGCTTGAGAAACGGAATGAACACGGCTGCGGTCATTAAGCCGAAGAAGTTTAATCCGAAGGCGCCGAGCGTCGTGGCGCGTAGCGCCGCATCGTGCCAGAGGAAACGAAAGCCCGCCGCGATGTCGGCGCCAACGGCGCTCGCCGAAGGGAGGCCGCTCGGCTCGCGCGGACCAAACGTCGGCACGAGCACGAGCGACATCTGCGACGCGAGGTACGTCACCGCGTTCAGTGCGAGCGCGGGCAGGGGGCCGACGAGCGCGAAGAACGCACCGCCGATCGGCGGGAGAATCGTCCCCGTCACTTGTTCCGTGGCCATCAGCGTCGCCGTAGCCCGTGTCGCGCGCTCTTTACCGAGCAGATAGGGAATCGATGCGGCTTGGCCGCCCATGAACACCGCCGCCGCGGCCGAGATCGTAGCGATGCCCGTGTAGAGCATGCCGATCGTCAAGGTCTTGGTCGCAAACCCAACGGCAAATGCGGCGAGGATCGCGAAGCGGATGAAGTCGCATGCGATCATCAGCGATCTGCGGTCGAGCCGGTCCGCTAGCGAACCGCCGACGAGCCCCAATAATGCATACGGGCCGAACTCGAGCGCGTACGTGACGCCGACCGACAGCGCGCTACCGGTAAGATGGAAGACGAGTAATGGAATCGCGATAACGCGCAGGCCGTCACCGACGTAGCTGCACGTCTGGCCGATATAGTACAGCCGAAAGCTGCGATTAGCGAGAACGCCCTGCGTCCGCGTAGACATGAAACGACGACCTCGATCGAAACGGCGAGCACTGCAATGAAGATGCGGCGACCTCATGTGGAGCGCCGGCCGCGGGTCAGCGTTTCACGACGCCTATCATAGCATCGTAGACAAGCCGCCGCGCAGAGGAACGGCGCTGTGGCCGACTAATTTCGACATGAACACTTGTCGCTTAGTTGGGCGCGCTCATGACCGCTACCGCCGAACCCACGTTGCCGCCCCCATTCGCGCAGGTGCTCGATGCCGATATCGTTATCGCCGGCACCGGCTTTGCCGGACTCGGCATGGCTATCAAGCTCAAAAAGGCCGGCGTCGAGTCGTTCGTCTTGTTGGAGCGGGCTCTGGAGATCGGTGGTACTTGGCGGGACAACCATTATCCCGGCTGTGCGTGCGACATCCCCTCGGAACTCTACTCATTTTCGTTCGAGCGCGAATTCGCGTGGACGCGCGACTACCCAACGCAGCCCGAAATCCTGGCATATCTGCAAAAATGCGCCGATACCTACGGCATTCGGCCGCACGTGCGCCATGGCTCCGAGATCGTCGAAGCGCGGTACGACGAACGGGCCGGGATTTGGAAAATCGGCTTGCGCGACGGGTCGTCCGTGCGGTGCCGCGTGTTCGTCTCGGCGATGGGCGGCCTCAGCCGGCCGAACGTGCCGACGTTACCGGGACTCGAGCGCTTCCAAGGCCACGCATTTCACTCCGCGCAGTGGGATCACGCCTACGATATGACCGGTAAGACGGTCGCGGTCGTCGGTACGGGCGCGAGCGCGATCCAATTCGTACCGAAGATCGCCGTACGGGCCGAACGCGTCTATTTATTCCAGCGCACGCCGCCCTGGATCATACCGAAAGTCGACAACGCCGTCGGCCCTCTGCGACGCGCGCTGATGCGCGTACCGGGCGTAGCATGGCTGCGCCGCAAGGCGATCTACTGGATCCACGAAGTTCGCGCGCTCGGCTTCGCCGTCGACCCGCGAATTCTCGGCGCGGTACAGAAGATGGCGACGCAGCATCTCGAGCAACAAATCGCCGATCCGGCGTTACGCGCGCTCGTGACGCCGCACTATCACATGGGCTGTAAACGCATTCTGCTCTCCAACGATTATTATCCCGCCCTCACGCGCGACAACGTCGAGGTGATTGCGGGCGGCGTCTCCTCGTTTACGAGCGACGGCGTCGTCGGCAGCGACGGCGTCGAGCGCAAGGCCGACGTCGTGGTGTTGGCGACCGGCTTCCACGCGACGCATCCGTTTGGAGACGTGCGGATTTTCGGGCGCGGGGGCCTGGAGCTGAACGACGTGTGGAAGGATGGCATGGAGGCCTTCCTCGGCGTCAACGTCGCGGGATTTCCCAACTTGTTCGTTCTCGTCGGACCCAACACGGGGCTCGGCCACAACTCGATGGTCTTTATGATCGAGTCGCAGGTGCGCTACGTGATGGGCTTGCTCGACTTGATGAAACGCACGAAGACGGCGGTCATCGACGTCAAGCGGCAGGTACAAGACGGCTTCAACGGCGCCCTTCAGAAGCGCATGTCGAAGACGGTCTGGAAATCCGGCTGCAAGAGTTGGTACCTCGACGAGAATGGCAAGAATACGGTGCTCTGGCCGGGGTTCTCGTTTACGTACGGGCTTTGGACGCGCCGAGTGGATGCGGCGCGCTACGACAAATTCCGTCCTGTGCCGGCTGCAAGCAAGACCTAGTGCCCCGCAGCGCGAACCGTCGGCGGTCCGGCGTGTCGTTCCCGAATAGCTCAGTTGGTAGAGCAGCTGACTGTTAATCAGCGGGTCGTTGGTTCGAGTCCAACTTCGGGAGCCATAAAAACCCTATCGTGACGGGGTTTTTCGAGAACGAGCAGCCCCGCCGGAAAGTCGATGTACCGACGTTGTACCGCCAAACGAGCGATGAGGATCTTCCATCGAAGGGCCGAGAAGGCTGTCGAGAGCATCGGCTGCTTGACGTTGGAGTGACGGAAGCACGTGCGAGTACGTGTTCAACGTGAGCCGCACGTCAGCGTGCCCGAGCATTTCCTGAACCACTTTTGGTGAGACACCCTGGAGTAGGAGAAGGCTCGCCGAGGTGTGCCGGAGCGCGTGGAACGGAAGCGTCTTCGGGATGTCGGCCTTAGCGCGAAGCGGGTAGTACACGCGCCGCAGAAAGTTGCTCTTGCGTAGCAGCGTGCCGGCCGGACTTGGAAAGACGTACGGGCTGTTGTGCCCCTCTTCTTTGGCGATCGCACGACGCTGGTTGAGTGCTTCAATCGCGAGGCGGGATAGTTCGATGCGGCGTCGACCGCTGCTCGATTTCGGTTCGACCAACCGCAGGTTGCCGTCGATCTCCTCGACGGAATGCATCACCGAGAGCGTCCTTCGTTTGAGATCCACGTCATCCCAGCGTAAAGCGAAGAGTTCACCCTGCCGCAACCCGGAGGTCGCCGCAAGGACGACCAGAGCCTCAAGCCGGTCGCCGCGGCTCACCTCGAAGAGGCGTCGAAGTTGATCGACCGTCAAGGATTTGGCGGCCGAGCGCTTATACGTTTGCGCTTGCACGCGATCGGTGGGGTTCGACTGAATGACGCCCTGCTCGACTGCAACGTTGAGGACTCTGCGAAGCGTCACGTGAACGCGGGCGAGAAGACTCGCCGATAGGCCGGCGCGGCGCCGGCCCACATATAAGTCGCGGATTGCTTCGGAATCGAGGCGGTCGACTCGTTCCCTGCCGAGAGTCGGGAGAATGTGTAAGCGAAGGACCTGCTCGTACGAACGCCTGGTATTCGGCGATCGAAGCGCGCCGACGTCTTCGAGAAAGCGCCCCGCGAAATCAGCAAGAACGAGCTTGCTCGCACCACGATTTGGTGCTCCAACGCGACGGCCGAGATACTGAACGAGCTTCTTTTGCGCGTTTTTCTTGGTATCCGCGTACAGGAAGCGTCGCTGGCGTTTGCCTGACTCAGCGTCATGCCCCTCGCTGACAACCGCGACCCAATACGTCCGTTCGCGAACCGTTTTGCCGCTCTTCCACCGGCGCGTCTTTTCGAAAATTGCGCCTTCGCCACGTCCTCGTCGCTTGCGAGCCATGCCCGCGCGTTACCCCGGTTCCTTCGCACCTCCTGGCTCCGCAGGTGCTTCCGGGAAGCACTCGCGCGCTAGATTGAACGCGAACATCGAGCCGCGTTGTTCTGGAGCAATTCGTTCGCCGTTCTTGTCTTTAGGGTCTAGCCTTGCCGGGTCCAGCATTCGGTCAAATGTCCCATCGCGGTCAAGCTCGCGCCCGAGCCACTCGGCGAAGCATGTCGCGTTTGCAGCGCCCCACGTCTGGAGGTACTCCTCGATTGCTTTCGCCACGGCTCGGCGCTTCTTCTCACGCCGATCCTTATTACTTTCCTTTGAGGTAAGCCCGGAGTTTTCCAGATGGGCCGAGATCATCAGCGCGATCTCCCGGACTACCGTGGGCGAGGCAAAAATTAGTAGGGGAACCTCACGCAGTAAGCGTGGGGCGGCATCGCCTTTAGTGCCCTCTGAGCCGGGACTTTGCAGGTCCCTGTCTTCCCCCCACCTGGCTACGTGAGCTGACTCCCATTCAGTGACGGTCTCAGCGAAAAGCATTTCGGACACAAACCACCAGCGCGGATGATCTTCGAGCGCATCAATGGAGCGCCGAGCTGTCGCGAACGCTTCCGATGTCTTGTCCCACTTCGCAAGCCCTCGAATGATCCGTTTCGCCGTCTGCACCGGCACTCGGGTATTCCGAAGGGCCCGATATTGCCACCGTTCGGGATATTTTCGATCGTCTTTACCGCCCTCTGTGTCACCGCCGCTTCCCTCGTCAGCCTTTACCTCGCCGTCCTTCAGCTCATCGACCTTGTGCCGTGGGTCTCCGTCGGCGAAGTCGGCCCAGCTTGCCTTCGCATTCAGCAATACAGCTGCGCAAAACTCAAAGCAACCCTCCGATTCTAGTTGATCGAGAGCGTCGGTCCAGGTACCGTTGTACATTGATGGCTTCGTAAGATGATCCGCCTAATGGACTGCGGGCGCTACGGCATTTTATGTACCGTGTTCGCATGCGAATCAATAATACCATATCAGCGACTCGCGAGCATCTCGGCAAGACATACGTGGACGCGCACTACCTATCGGCGCGTTGGGGGATTTCGTTAGCGGCGAGCTACCGGATCATGGAGCGCGACCTCGCTTGTCTGCGTGCTGGCGACCGCAGCGTACGCGTCGATCTTGACGAGGTCGAGCGGTACGAGCGTGAGCGCACGGCCGGCGGTGCGCGATGACGCCGGGACAGCCGCACCCTCAGTTGCGGCTGACGTGTTTCTCCCTGCCGGAAAAACCTAAGTCGGACGGGCGTCTTGAGCTGCTAGCGACGTTCAACGTTGAGTTTGATTTCGGCTTAACAATACAGCGAGCGCACCTGTATGCGTCCGACGACGGCGAGTGTTTTCTCGAGATGCGTACGCGACCCAACACGCGCGACGGTGACGACTACCGGTATGCCGTCCTCATCGCTAGCGATCTGCGCGATGCGATCGCGACCGAGGCAGTCCGCCTGTACAACGCGAGCGCCGTATGACGGCGGCCGACCTCGCGGCGCGCGTGCCCGGCGCGCACGTAGTACCCGGCGGGTATCGCGCGCCAGCACCATGTCACGGCAGTCGCGGACTGTCCCTCTCAATACGTGATGGTCGCGACGGCCGCATACTTGTTCGGTGCTTCGCCGGCTGCGCGTTGGACGACGTCACACGTGCGCTAGGGATCCACGTTGTCGACTTGTTCCCGCCTGGGGAGACGTATCGATCGCGACCGCATCGCGCCGCGACGCCGGATGAGATCCGCGACGCACTCGAGCGTACATCTGCGCAATACCGTCAGGAGCGCGGGATCGATGACGGTGAGTGTCTTGTCCATGCCGACATCACCGAGGTCCGTCACCGCGTCAACGTGCGACTCGGGGTGACGCTGCCGCCTGTCACGCGGCACGCATCAGACTCGAACGCCGGCGGCCACGAGCGCGACCCGTTATGGCCGACGCTCCTCGACCTTTCGTGGCGCCTCGTGTGGTTCAACTTCGACGGCCGCGAGCCATGTTGCCGCCTCGACGACTTCCTCGCGCACGGCGCCATCGGCGTCGATCTATTAGAGCGCGCCGAACGCGCCGCCGCAAGGGAGCTGAGCGCTTGAGTAGCGGCGAAACCTCCATCGACGATCGGCTCTTGCACATTGGTGATGGCGTGGATCCAGCCGCGCTCCGCGAAGCACTGAGCGACGTCGCCGAATTCGTCCGGCGTTTCGTTGTCGCATCAGACGACGCAATCATCGCTATCGCGCTCTGGATCGTTCACACGCACGCAATCGACGCGGCTGACGCTACGCCTTATTTGCAGATTACGTCCCCGCAGAAGCAGTGCGGTAAATCCCGTCTGCTCGAAGTCCTCGAGCTTCTCGTTGCGCGTCCCTGGGCGACCGCGAAGACGTCTGCCGCTGCTCTCGTGCGCAAAATCGCGAAGGATGCACCGACGCTACTGCTAGACGAGACTGATGCCGCCTTCGGCGGCGAAAAAGAGTACGCCGAAGCGCTGCGCGGCATCCTCAACGCTGGCCATCGTCGCGGGGGCGTCGCGTCATTATGCGTCGGCAAGTCGCACGCTGTCGAAGACTTCCCCGTTTTTGCCCCCAAAGCGCTCGCCGGCATCGGCACGCTACCCGATACGATCGCAGACCGCTCGATTCAGATCGAACTTCAGCGTCGACTCGCCGGGGAGCCAGTGCACCGGCTTCGTCGTCGGCTCGTTGGTAACGAAGCAGACGCACTTCGCGCACGTGTAGATCGACTAGCGCAAGTGGCACTGCTCTCGTTGCGGGACGCGCAGCCCATGTTGCCGGACGAGCTGTCGGATCGCGCGCAAGATGCATGGGAGTCGCTGCTTGCGATTGCTGATCTTGCCGGCGCTGGTGACGATGCCAGGCGTGCCGCCGTGGCGCTATCTGCGTCCCGCACCGAAGAGGAAGACGTTGGCGTGCGGTGTCTGCGAGATATCCGCGAAATCTTTGCGGCGAGCGACGCAGATCGCATCACGTCGGCCAGCTTAGTCGAAGCCCTCCGCGCGATTGAAGAGGGCCCCTACGGCCCGCATCGCGGTCGCGAGTTCGATGCAAGAGCTCTGGCAAAACGGCTCAAGGTCTACAACATCCGGCCAGATACCCAAAAATTTCCAGACGGGAAAAAGCTCAAAGGCTACATGCGTTCGTGGTTCGAGGACGCTTGGTCGCGATATCTCGCGCCGTCGACCACCCGTGATAATGGCGCGTCCACGGAGAATACGGCGCGCGACCCGTGGTTGCAGGACGCTTCCGTAGGTATCTCCCCCGATAGCGGTGGTCAGCGTGGAAACCCTTATGGCGTAAAGGTTTCATCCGTGATTAGCCGACCACCGACCACGGATGATGTGCGTGGTCGAAACGGCCTGGACCACGCTGATCACGCTGATCACGCACTTTCCGGAACCAAGAGCCGAATGAGCGAGGCGACGCTGTGACCACTGCGGAGATCGTGCATTATCTTGCCACTCGAGGCTACCAGACCGGCCTCGACGCGATGGGTCTCAAGGTCATCATCCGGCCTGCACCGGACGATGCGCTTCTCATTCGCCTACGGGCGCACAAAGACGATTTACTCGCGCTGCTTCGCGAACACCGGCCGGCGAATCGTCACCGTTACATCATCTGGGCCGGTACGGACGATCGAAGTCGCTCCGTTTGCCTGTCCTGCGGAATCCCGCCGGTACTGCACGGAGACGGCTGCCTCGACGATCCGCTCGTCGTCGAAGACCCGAACGACGCCGTTCTGTTGAACGCGCACTGTGTCGTCGCCGGCGCCGCAGCGGAATTGGTTTCGTCGGAGTACCGGCGTCAGGACGCATCTTGATAAGGGGCGCGGCCACCAAGAAGAAACATCCGAATCCCAACGGCGGCTGGTATTCGGAATTCGGCCATGCAGAAGGGCTACTCGAAACAGTTCTTATAGCACGTGCGATGTCAACTGTGATTATGGCGGTCTGCTACGACCGTACCGAGGGCGACATAGCGAAGCCTTATATTGTCGCTGCGTGCGATACGAAATTATCTTCTGGATTTACCTCAATACCGGACTCTGGTTTTTTGAAGGTTCAGAAGGTCCAACTTCTTTCCAAGTGGCTCCTGGGGTTTGCCGGTGAGCCGCACCACTTTACCGCGATCCGCGCTCGTTTTGGGCTCTCGTTGAGACTGCTAGAAGACGCGGTTATAGAACAGGCTAGCCACACCGCAAGAGACGGAGATCAAGTTCCCAGCCCCGCCGGATACCAAGTCGTTGAGGCACTTAAATCCGTCTATACAGACTATCGAAATGCGATCATACGGGAGCGATTCCTCGATCCTCTCGGCTTAGAAAATGCCGCGCAGCTTGCGGCGATGGCATCCCACGGTATCGACGTTGGGGACCTCATCGCAGAAATCTCCCATTTTGATCTCGGAATCACGCTCATTATGGGTGGGTTCGCAGATCACGGCGGAATAAAGATGGTCACCATAGATGATGACGGGCTGAAGGACCGCTACTTTAGCTCTCCAGCATACGCAATAGGGAACGGCAAGATACATGCAATGATGCATTTAAATAGGCTGTATCAACGCGAAGCATCCTTAAAAGAAGCTGTCTACAGGGTCCTCGAGGCAAAGTTCTTATCGGAAGACGCCGATGCGGTCGGGAGCGGGACCGGCATGCTCATCCTACGTCAAGATTGCAACGTGCAATACGTTACCAAGGAAAGCATCGCGGCGTTCCGGCCATTGTGGGAAGTCAACAGCAAGATGATGCAGAGCGAACTGCTTGATGCGCTGAGTTTTAGCCAGCCGTCGATCTTGTAGGAACGCATCGTGACCGGCGGCGCTATGGAATTGTCGACCGACGCGATCGCCGCGGAGTACGTGAACATTGCGCGATCGCATCGGGCGCGCCGGCAAGAATTTGGAGAAATCATGATCGACCAAGATGCGGCAAACCGAATCGACTGGGTCGCCGTGCGTGAAGACTACGTGACGGGTGCCGCGACCATGGGCGACCTTGCCGAGCGCCTTGGCATACCGCTGCGCACCATTGAAGAGCGCGCATCGTCACGTAGTTCCCACGGGTCGACGTGGGGTCAACAACGTGCCGATTTCCGCGCTCAATGCGCTTCAGAGTTCCGCGAGACCGCTCGCTCGCGGCAAGTAAAAGAGTTGCTGCGCCGCGCGGAAGCCACGGATCGCGTCCGCATCGAGATGGAAACAAACGTCGGCACACTCGTCTCGACGATCGTTCCGTTGGCCATCCGTGCCCTCGAAACCGGCGAAGTCCGCGGCGCCGACGCGGTTCGCCTCGCTCTCTCGGCATTGGAGCTGCAGCGCCGGGTTCACGGCCTTGATCGCCTTGGACCATTCGGCACGGCACTCGAGGCGCGACGGACCGTCACGGTCGTTGAAGAGGCGACGATTCCTCACGGCCCGCTGGATCCAGAACTCGCGGAGCGTGCAAAACGCCTTCTCGAAGGCGTCTTTGGAGCCACTAATGACCCGTGATAGCACGTACTTCTGCGCAATCTATGCGACACACACTTTACGGCCGGCGCGCTGGACTTCAGTTCTGCGGAAAACTCAGGGAAAAACTCAGGAAAACTTAGGGAAGAATTCCGCGAAAACGCCGTTGCCGCATGAAGCGCAAAGTCATTAGTGGACAAAGGAGCGCGTCGGCGGACGATCGCTGAGCGTGCAAAGCGCGTCCTCGAAGGCGTGTTTGGAACCGTCGAAGACGTGCGATAATCTTTCCGGAAAACGCCACCTGTGAGCACGAACTCGTGCGATAACATTCCATCTTCGTCGGTGCAGAGGTATTGGTGTTGTCTGCTAAGGCGAGTAATTAGCGAGCACATAGTAGACACAGGTCGCACTAGCTGCTATGATGAGTATGCATTACGCCAGTATACATAGGTTTCCATGACAGACATCGAGACGCGTAAGTCGACGCGGTCGCCAAGCTGGACGCCCGAGGTGCGGCAGCGCATTCTCATTGCCATTCGGAATGGCGTCGGTCTTGAGCTCGCACCGGCTGCCGGTGATCTAAGCTACAGCAGTTTTTGCGCATGGCGCCGGGCCGATCGCCAATTCGCCCGCGATGTCGATATCGCTCGCGAACAAAATCGCCAAGCGCGTCGGAACGTTCTCCGCCGCGCGATGGATGAGGCATCGCCGCAATCGGAGCCGCCGGCTGCCGTTATCGGTGCCGCCTGATGCCGTACGCGGATCCCGCGCAACAGCGCGCCGCTCGGCGCCGTTCCATGGCGGCCGCGCGTTCGCGGCGTCGTGCTGCGGGTGCCACAGGTGGTACTTCGGGAGCCACGCTTCGCGTCGTAGCACCCGGCGACACAGACGGTACGGCCGATGTAACGAGCATCTCCGGCTGCCAGCGATTGCTCGCCGAAGCGATCACATCGGCGCGTGACGGCTCGGTGGACGCTGCTTCGCGTGCGCGGCTCCTGACGTTGATTGCGACGGCCGGCTCGAGGCTCATTGCCGATGCCGCGCTCGAATCCCGTGTGCAATCATTGGAAGACGCGATCGACGACGAGGACATTGCATGAGCGCGCTCGCGCGTCGACTGGTAACTCTCGAGGGCCGCATTCGTCGGACGCGCGCCTGCTCGACCTGTCGCGGCGTCGAGCACGAGGCGCTGGCGCTGGCGCTCCAGGAGCATGACGGCGTACCGTTTCCGATCGCTCGATGGATGTCGTGGGGTGATTTCGCGGCGGTGCGTCCGATAACGTGCCCCGATTGCGGACGTATGCTCGACATGGAGCGATGCCACGCGAGCCTCTCTCTGTTCCTTGACTCTTTGCCCGAAGCGACGCTGCGCGCGATCGCGGGCTCTTCAGAAACGAGTAAAACGTGAATCTGATCGACGGCGCCATGCGGCGCCACGTGTCCCGCTTCGACGGCGACGTCAACGCGGTGACCGAAACCGACCCGCGCATCGACGCGAGAGAAGCGCTACGTCGCCAGACGGGCGTATTCGCGCTCGTCGTCCCGCGACGGATGGCCATGGCTGCACCAACCGCGACCTCGGAGCCGGACGCGGCGCCGACGTCGCCCTACGGCGCGCTGTTGGCCGGCCTGGGGCGCCACTAATGGCGGCCCGCCGCGACGCGATCGAGGAGCTGCGCGAACTTGGGCGCGACCGGCGCTCGCTCGAGCAGCTCCGCTCGGCGCCGCACGACGACCCGGAGGACGCGCGTCGGCAAGTCCAGCCGCTCGGTGCAAGCCTACTTGCTGCGATCGAGCGACAAGCGGAGGCAGCGCGCGACATAATCGAAGCGCGCCGCGCACTAACAAGCGCCGTTCGGACTCTCAAGAAGGCGCACGATTACAGCGACTTCGCAATGATTCGTACGGGCGAAAGTCTGCTTGGTGGCGAGGTGTCCATATGACTGCAACGGATGAGCACGACTTCCGCGCCGCAACCGCAGACGCGAAGCGGCGCCTCGAAGGTGCCAAGAGGCTGCAGCACCTCGCCGCTCGGCGCGCTGCCGAAGCGTTTCTAGCGGGCGACGTGCCGGCTGCGGACGACGTCGCCGGCTCTGAGCGCGTCTTGCAGGGGCTTGCCGCGCTCGAAGTGCGCGCGCGCGCCGCGGAGCTTGAGCAACATATGGAGTCGTTCAAGCGCGAAGCGAAGGAACTGCCTCAGCAGATACCCTCGCTCGATGAGCGTTTAGGTGACCTCCATCATGGGCGTGTTCCCGAGGTGAAAAATCTGGTCGAGCGCGATCGGGAGATGGACGCGATACGCACGCAGATCGAGTCGCTAACAGCGCGAATCGCTCGATGCGGTGACCGCGTATTCGACTTGGGCACGCAACAGAGTGAGCTGCGCACGCGGCATCCCGAAGCGTTCATCGAGCCGCCTCAAGACCTGAACGGGGAATAGCCCGTGGCGTTCGAGTCATATTCCGTTCTCACCGTCTACAAGTTCGAGTCGAACGCCAAGCTCGTCTTAGGCGATATGGCCCGGCTGACGCAGGACGTCACGAAGGGTCTCAAGGCGCTCAAGGCGTCGCTCGCCGGGGTCGAAACGGGCCTCAAGGGCTTCGTGCGCGGGATTGAGTCGGCCAATACGGCGCTCGGCGCTTTCGTACCGGAAGCCGAACGCGCGGCGAAGGCGGCGGAATCCGTCGAGATGGCCATGCGAGCCTCGGGCTTCGAGGCGACCGCGACGGGCCGCAACTTCACGGCGGCTGGCTCGAGCATGGGCTCGGCAATGGCCAGTGCGAGCGCCCGGATCGACGCAAGCACGGCGAACATTAATGCACGCCTGGCGGGCGTAAGTGCGTCGGCCAATTGGACGGCCATGTCGCTGCGCGGCGTAGCGTACGCCGGCGGAGGCGGTGGTGCTGCGTTCGGCGGCGTTGGAGCCGGCTTTGGGACGGCAGCCATGGGTCGCGGCATGCTCGGAGGCGTCGGTGGCGCGGCGGGCCTCGCTGCGTTGGCGCTGACGGCAGGCGGCATCACAGGTGCCGGCCGTCTACAGAACTCTTCGCTGCAGACGGCGATTGCGTCGGGTCACTTCGGCAAAACGTTCGATCAGACGATGTCCAATATTCAGCCCACCGTCGACATGGCGTACAAAATGTCGGCGATGACGGGCGGCAGTGTTTCTGACATGATGGAAGTGCTGCAGAATGCGACGTCGTCGGGCATATCGACGAAGCAATTAACGGCGCTCAGCAAGCCGCTCGCCCAGTTTACGGACGTTCTTCATTTCGGCAAAGACAAAGCGTCCTTCGGTGAGGCCGCAACGCTCGGCTCGGGCCTCGCGCACGATCTTCGCCTGTTCAATACGGCGGATGCGCATTACGGCTTGGAACGCGCGGCGCAGATCGGCTACCAGTCGCCGCACAAGACGTCGCAACTCGTCACGCAAGCGCGCCGATTCGCACCACTGTTCGAGCGTATGCTTCCCGGGGGAACGCAACAAAAAGCAAATTCGATTCTGGAGTACACGGCGTGGCTCGATCGCCAGGGAAGCCTTCAGTTCGGTGGCTCGGGCCTCAACATGCTCGCGACGTACCTGAACCATCCGAAGACGAAGCAGCAAATCGCCGCGTTCAAAGACCTCGGACTACTGCGTGCGGACGGCAGCCAGATTTTTCGCGATAAGCGCAGCGGCGAGTACAACTTGCCCGCAGCGCTCGAGCAAGTCGCGAAGCGCTGGGATGGGGCCCTCAATCGTCCCGGTGGTCGCTCGCGCGTTATCGACGACATCAACAGCTTGTCAGCGAACGCAAGCCGCATCTTGGGCACGTTAACGACGCCCGATGCCCTCCTTCAGCTACACCGGATCCGAGAACAGACGCGCGGTCTTCCGTCGCTCGACGCGATGCAGAAGCAACTCATGCAGACGTTGCCCAACGCGTTCGGGCGTCTCGTCACGAACGTCGAAAGTCTGGCGACGACGATCGGTACGCCGCTCATCGTGCCGCTCGGGAAATTCGTCGGCGCCCTCGCCGATGCGACCAGTGGTCTCACGGACTTCTTGCGCAGTCACAAGGCGCTTCTGCCGGCGGTTGCTGCCGGTGCGTCGGTGCTGTCGGTTGCCGGTGCGGCGAAGCTGTTTTCGATGATCGGCGGCGCGTCGGTCTTCGCGCACATCGCGGGGCACCGTGCAACGCATGCCCTTGGCCTCAGCGGCGGCGTCTACATGAGTCGCGCGGCGCATGGTGCAGCGGCGCCGGCGGCATCCTGGATGGGCTTTTCGGCTTCATGTCGCTGCGAGGACTCCGAGGCGAGATCGGCGAGGGCGCAAGTCGGTTCGGGCGCACGGCGCTCGGTGGCCGCGTCACCGGCGCAATGGATATTGGCGCGGGCGCCCTCAAGATGGTCTTGGGAGACCTCTTTAGCGTCTTCCGTGGCGTCGGTCCGACCATTGTCTCTGTTGCTTCGCGGCTCGGCTTTCTCACGCGCGTGTTCGGGTGGCTCGGCACGCGCTCCATCCCGCTCGTCGGCGAACTTCTGCTCGTCGTCGACACATTCAAGCTGTTTCGCACGCACGCGAAAACGATTGGCACCGTACTCGGCGACGTTTCGCATTGGATCGTGCGACACGGCGCGCCCATGTTGCTCGACGCATTTGTCAGCATGGTCAAGTACATCGCGGCTGGCATAGGCGATACGATCAAGGCCCTTTTCAACGGCGGCCACGGCGGGCTATTCGATATGTTCCGCACTATCGCGACGAGCGCTGTCGCCGGTTGGAGCGATCGAGAAAAACAAGACGCGCTCGATAAGGCCCATGACCGACCCGGCCCTGGCTACCACGGGCATGCGCCTGCGCCTGGCGCCAAACGCGCAGCGATACACGCGACGGCAAAACCGAATCAAGTGGCCTATGCCGAGGGCGGAACGCATTACGGCCACGTGACGGTGCAGGTCGTAGCTGAAAACGGCCACTTCGACTTCCACGAAACTCTCAGAAAAGCGCATGAGCAGATCCACGTCTTGCCGAGAGCACATCCGCTGCATTCGCCGCACCGCGCGTCGACGGCGCCTGGCGAGCGATTCGCGTAACGTCGGGCTACCCGCTCGCGATGTCCCTTTCGAATAGCTCGTCCGAACGCGCTAACGGGCGAGCGCGCCAGATAAGCGTTTCGACGACGGGTTCCAGGATCGTCATGAGCGAGATGTCGCTGCCGTAGCCCGGAACGCTGCGTAGTGCCCGTATCTGCGCAACGAGGAACGGATACGGCGCTCGGAAGTCCCCGCGAGAGGCGAGGATGTCGGCGACAGACATCGGCAGCAGGCGTCGCGTCGCGAGATCGACGACGTTGGACGCCTCGTCGTCGTCCAGAAGCGTCTGAGTCGATCGACGCGAACGGCTCGCTTGACGCTTCATGCACGAGCTCCGCTTAGGGTTTGCGAAATACCGCGCTCCGAGTCTGGCGCGCGATGGTGCGGACCTTCAACGTAAGAGTCACACTGCTTACTTGGCCCAGGTGGTACGTCACGGTGACGTCCGCGTCCGCGTAACGCGTACCGACCTGCTCGAGCACCAGCGCGAACGCTGCACGATCGAAAGCAACCGGCACGGCGCGGAGCAAGACATCGAGATTCTTACGCGTCATTTCCGTTTAGTGCGTAAAGCTCGGATCGGCGAAGGTCGAGCCGAGTTGGTTGACCGCTCAACCGAACCCCGCTCCGTTGCCCCGCTAACCTGCGTCAGCATCGTCGGCTTCGTCGATCCTCGGGGGCCGTGAAACGTCGACCAAGCGCACCGCCTCCGCGGCCTCAAGCGTACCGTCGCAGCCGGCGCGCGAGCAGCGCCGCCCGATCCAAAACTCTCTCGCGGCGGAGTACCACCGCGCCCCGCAGGCGCCGCAGATGAGGTTCGGCTCGATGCTACTCATCTGCGACCGCCCGACGCCGGCCGGCGACGTTCCGCAGGCGTTAGCGCGTCAAGAACGCGTGACGCTTCGGCTTTTGAAAGGTCGGCGAGGTCGAAGTCGTTTCCGACGACGGAGAATACGGCGTCTTCGAGTGCGCGTCGGTTACGCCAGGACTCGAGGATCTGAAGCTGCCGCGGTGTGATGGCGCTCCCGCGCCCCGACGTTGACGGCGTGACGGCGCGTAGCGGCCGGCTGTCGTCTTCGACGCGACTGCGCCGCTCGTCGAGATGCGCGACCGGTGCGGCCGCCGCCGGCTGCGCGCCACGCTGCATAGCGCTCACGAGCTGCTCGCTAACGATGAGCGCGATGCGTGCGGCAAGGCGATCGATCTGCTCGACATCGAGCGAGACGGTGAGCTGTAGCTGCGCGCTCACGTTGCACTCTCGTTGCGGCCAACGACGCGCGTACCGCAGAGATACGAGACGATCGTGCCGTCGATGAGGGCGCTGCGCATCTCAGCGAACGACGGAGTCGTCCCATCCTCGCGCACTTGCGAAGCTTCGAGGAGTCCCTCGTTGTATTCGAGCGACGTCAGCCCAAACAGTTTTGCGTGTTCGTACTCGACGGGGATTGAGCCGTTATGGTCGCTCAAGCAATACGGGTCGCCCTCCGCTCGGTCGACGTCGTACGCGAAGCGCCATGGGACCGCGCCCAAGCGCATCGCACGGAACAGGATGGCGCCGAACCCTGAGTACCCGGCCTCGCCGTACGGCTGCTCGTTACCACGCGGCAGGCCGCATAGCTCGGCTTCGGCAAGCGCGTCGATTGCGAATGCGAGGCGGATGCGCCGATCGACCTTCGTCATTTCGCCTCCACGCGGCGAATCGAGAGCTTCGGGTCGCACGGCACGCTCTCGACGCGAATCGCGTCGCCGGCGAGCGCCGTTACGCACTGCGACACGTCGTCGTGATGGCACAGGCAGCGCACGATGGTGCGAGGCGTAAGCTTGATCTCGACGTCCGCGACGCGAGCGCTCTTGCGGCCGGACGCGACGAGCGGTCCGCGCATGAACCCGCGCAAGAACGCGGCCTTATCCAAATCGTGGTATGCGCGCGCTTCGAGCTCGACGATCTCCACGGCGTCGCGCACGAAGCTCGTGTCCTGCGCGGGGCTCACAGCGCCACCTCGCCAGCCGGAAGTGGGCAGAAGCTGCACGACGAGCCGCAACGGCCGTGTTCGTGGGCGCGCATCGCTCGGTCCGCGACGATCGCATACGCCGTCGACGCGAAGGCGTCGAGCTTATCGTCCGTGAGGTCGTCGAAGACGGACCACATGTCGTCCTGGTCCGCCAGGATGAGCCAGAGCGCCACACGAGCGCGCTGGGCGGCGACCGATGCGCCGATATGGGATTGAGAAACTGGCGCCGCGAAACGCGCGGCGGGGGCGATCGAGTGCATGCTCGTTCTCCTCAAGGACCGCCGCGGTGTTAGAAGCACTTCGGTGGTCCGCTTATTTAGTTCGTGCGATAATAGTACGCGATCAAATGGCCTACGTCAAGACTTTTTTCGTGCTATATGGTAAAATGATGAAGCATGAAGCGAATCGGTCGGCCGCCAAAGGTCGAGGGGCAGCGGCGTAGGTCCGTTGGCCTAAGCCTCAGCAACGTTGAGGCGGATGCCCTCCGTGAGCTGGCCGAGCTGCGCGGCGAGTCGCAGGGCGCGATCGTTGGGCGGTTCGTCCTTCAGGCGCTCGAGCGTGAAAAGCGCAAAGGACCCACGACATAGTCGGATTATGAGTGTAATCGTGAAGCTGTGCCTTCTGCTGTTCCTATGCGCAGTCGGACGTCGGCAACGTAGGGACAACAGCTCAGGCAAACCCGATCACCGTGCACTTGACCTGCGCGAGATACCACCTTCCGCATCTTACGAAACGGAAAAGCCTTCCGGGACGCCAGCCGCAACTCACACCGCGAGTTGGACGGCTGTAACTGCAGTCGGAACGCTTGCGGCTGCGGTGTTTAGCGGTGCTTCAGCATACTACTCAAAGGAAAGCGCGCAGTCCGCAGCCGCGAGCGTAGCTCAGAGCTACGCCCCGGCGCTTTTTCTGTCATGCGCGATTCGCAGACTGCCACGCTGGGATACGTTACAAGACGCGATTAACGTCAATCTGGACGCGCAAGTCTATGTTACCCTTGGCGTTGAAACCGATGGACGATATTATTACCCACAGTTAGTAACCGTTGGATATATTTGTCGGCTCCGCAACGCGAGCAATCTATCGGCGACTAACATTCATCTCGCATTTAGGACGTACTACTTCGCAGGCGAACGACTGGGGATACTGACATGGCCTCCACCGAGCAATCGCTATTATTTTACTCTTGCTCAGTTCCCAGCGCACCCGCAAATAGTGAGCGATCCTCCTGTATCGCTCGATTTGCCTCCGGGCGGAAGCGCCAGTCTTGCCATTACGAACCAGACAATCGTTTATGAGCACATCATACCGATTACGACCGCAGAAAGAGTTCGTGCCGATCTTCGGGGACATTCGTTTAGCGGCGTAACATCGACGTAGAGATTATCTCACGCAGCCTTTGCGTTTTCAAGGGCGAGAGTGCGGTAGCCGTTGATCCGGTGCCAGCCGGTCGA
>JAABUX010000713.1_pt1 | contig 54820 bp, 47 predicted proteins | sample 5561851 | NCBI WGS metagenome assembly JAABUX01 (sample SAMN10711883, study PRJNA513361) | rock metagenome | isolation source: Antarctica rocks | place: Antarctica: Victoria Land, Richard Nunatak red sandstone | collected 2016-01-03
AAAACCCTGGTCAGAACACCGATCGAGATCCGGTCCGGCAGCCAGCCGTCCGGCGGCAACCCCTCAGAACCATCATGAGCCACACCACTACAATACAACATCAGCCTTTAACGCAAGGCCATTGGGCGACTGCCAAGACCCTCCGGACATCATCCCTGTGCGGGCACCCGGTTATAAAGTTAAGGAGCCTGCTACCACCATGTCGTCCACTGCTTGCGCTGTTGCGCTGTCGGGCTCAACCTGCAGCCATCCTCGTGTACCCAGACTTATAACAGCTCGCAGGATGTCGTCGCGCTTAAGTTGTGGATTGCGTCGGCTCTTCCAGTCGTCGACGTAAGAGATGACATCGGCCACTGTCGGTGAATGACCCAATTTTCCCGCGTAGATCCTCGGCAGCGTAATGCACAGCTGCCGCTATCTCAGCGCCACCAGCATCGAACCTTGCTGCTAGGTCGACAACACGATCGATCAGGTCATCCCATTCCTTAAGCTGGTCTGCGTAGCTTGCGCGTGCATCATTCAGGGCTGGCCCAGTCCGCATCTCGATCATGCGGCCGCGAGGCTGTTCCATGAGGATGCCGTTATTCTGCATGCGCCCAACCGCGGCCTTAAGGTCCGGCGCGAACGGCCCGAGGCTCCCGCGCACAAACTCCAGACCCGTGGGAAGCCCGGCCACAGTCGCAAAGTAGATAATCTTCTGGAGCATTATCTGGCCCACCGGCCAGTGATACCGCTGCGACTCGAGTCGGTGGACTGCTTCAGCGACCGCGACAAGCCATGGTTCGAGCCTCACCGGCTCGGAGTCTCGGTCTTGAGCCTGATCGAGCATGTCCAGCTGGAACTCATCCAGGAGCAAGCTGCCGTGAGGTGCGTAAAGTTCGACCGGGATACCCAGGCGCCGAAGGTGGCGAAGAAGAACCGGGCCGACCACGCGCCACTCAAGCTGACCATTACCGCAGCCGAGCGGCGGGACTGCCAACGAAGTGATATTCCAGTCCTTATAGTGGCGTTCAAGGTGCTCAAGCCCGGCCACTATATCGCTGAGCCGACTCACCGAGCGCCAGTGAGCCTTAGTCGGGAAGTTGACGATCAGGTGATCATCAACTGGATAAACGTATGGCTCGCCCAGTCTAACTGCATGCCTTTCGCAGCGCTTGGTATAGTCAAGATACATGGCGGGATACCGCCGCTTGAAAGTTAGCGCGACGCCCTTACCCATAATGCCAACAGTATTCACCGTGTTGACCAAAGCTTGCATGTTTGATCCGGGCCCGCGAGGTGCTCGACCGGCTCAGCGTGGACCACCGGGGCGCCCTCACGCAGGCCGTACGGGCTGCATGCCGAATGCGCGGACGACCAGGGCGCGACGTTCCGCCTCTGGCAGCCGGTCGGCTGACGAACCGCTCTAACGCGGCAGCAAACCGGTGGCGCATCCGGCGATCCGCTCGACCTGTTCGTTAGCGACCATAAGCCGCAGGCAGCGCTGGCCGGCCGGCCGCTCCGGCCATCGCGGTGGCGGCGACCCGGCCGCGCTCAAACATTCGGCGGACCCCTGGCCGGGGTGAGACCGAGCCAGGCGGTGTCGACCAGCAGCGGCCAGCCGCCGTTGGGACGGACCAGCGGGTAGTCGCGCAGCTGCCCGATGATCGCCTCGGCGCGGTCGCGCCAAGACCGCGCCACCCGCCCCATCGCGCTACAGCTTGCTGCGCGCGGCGATCTGGCAGAGCTCCGGCAGCCGCGAGGCGGCCGCCCGCGCGGCGATCCTCGCCCCGGCCCAGGTCAGAGCGATGCCGTAGGCGGCAGCGCAGGCCAGCAGGACCGGCAGCCGGACGTCCGCCGGAGCTGACTGGGTGAGCTCCGCGGCGAGGATCACCGGGACGGCGGCCACCGCCACCCCGCCGAGGCTGCCGAACGAGCCGGCGAGCGCCTGGCCGGTGTATCCGTCGGCCGGCCGAGGGCTGGGGCTGCCCACCCGCTTCTCGACCGGATAGGCCGTGATGACGGCGAAGATGCTGCTGAGGCCCAGGCTGGCGCCGATGCCACCGAGGTCGATGGCCACTGCCCACAGCCCGTCGGCCGGATGCCCGGCGAAGGCGGCGAGGCCGACGGACACGGCCGCCAGCAGCGGCACCGCGATAACGGCGAGCGCGGCGTTATGACCGGTAAAGTAGGCGCGCAGGGACCGTACGCCGGTCAGGGCGATGGCTTCCAGGCCGAAGGCGGGTCCGGTGAGGCCGATTAGGTTGACGTTGAAGACGCTCAGCATCGCCGCCCCGAGGACCGCGCTGATGATCAGCGCCACGTGGTAAGCCGGAGTCCGGATGGTGCTGACGGAGGTGGCCGCCATGATGACTGCCAGCAGGGCCCAGCGGATGATCGACGTGGGCTCGCGGCGCTGGTAGATCAGGTACCGGGCGGCCACCGTGCCGCGGATCCCGGCGCGGGCGAACGGGAGCGGCCGCCCGCGCCGGGCCGATGACTGGGTGCTGGCGTCGGCGCTGACCAGGGCGCGGCCCAGGGACCGGATCCACAGCGCGCCGAGCACGAGGATGACGGCCGCCAGCAGCGCCAGCCGGAGCAGGGCGGCGCCCGCGTGACCGGCCGAGGCGTCCCCGATGGCGTGCGCGGCCAGGCCCGGCGGCAGCCAGCGCAGCCACCGGTCGATCGAGGCGAAGGTCGTGGCGGTGATCTTGCCCTCGGCGACCATCCTCGGTACGACCTGGGTAAAAGCCTCGTACAGGGCAAAGATGGGGATGACCAGGAACGCGGCGAAGTCCTTGCCGCGCCGGGACCGCAGCAGCCCGGCCAGGCTGGTCGTCACGAACCGGGCCAGCGTAATGCAGAACAGCACCTCCAGCAGCACCGCGACCAGGGCGACAAGCAGGCCGAGGCCGCCGCGGGCCAGCCCGATCAGCACGCCGAGCAGGCCGAGCACGTTGGCCAGCGGCCAGGCGCCCGTGGCCGAGGCGGCCAGCAGGCCCGCCGCGAGCGGGCGGGTGCGCAGCGGGTAAAGGGCCAGCGTGGCCGGGTCCAGGGTGCCGTCCAGCCCGAAGGCGAGCAGCGGCACGATCAGCCAGCCGAACGCGAACACGGTGAACACGGCCGCGGTCTGGTCGACGGATGCGCCGTGGCCGCGCAGCACGGCCAGGGTCAGGAAGGTGCCGATGGCCAGCAGCCCAGCGCCCGTCGTGCTGATGATGAAGGAGGATTTGGCTCGCGTGGACGACCGCAGCGCGTTGATCAGCAAGCGCAGCTTCAGCTGGACGAGGACCCGAGCCATGACAGTCCCTCCCCCTGGCCGGCCCGGGAGCCGACCAGGTCGATGAACGCCTGCTGGAGGGTCCTGCCGCCGCGGACCTGGTCAATGGTGCCGGTGGCTACGATCTGGCCCGCGCTGATGACGGAGACGTGGTCGCAGACTCGCTCGACCAGCTCCATGACGTGGCTGGAGAACAGCACGGTCGAGCCGGAGCCGACGAACCGGCTCAGCAGCCGGCGGATGACGTCGGCGGACACTGGGTCGACCCCCTCGAGCGGCTCGTCCAGGAACAGCACCGAGGGGTTGTGGATCAGGGCGCAGCCCAGCGCGGCCTTCTTGCGCATGCCCGTGGAGTAGTCGGCGACCAGCCGCTTGGCATCGGCGGCTAGGTCGAGCACGTCCAGCAGCTGCGCCGCGCGGTATCGCGCCTCCCCGGCCGGCATGCCGCGCAGGCGTCCCGCGTACTCCAGCAGCTCCTGGCCGGTGAGCCGCTCGAACAGGCGGACCTCGGCCGGCACGACCCCGATAGCCGCCTTCGCGGCCGGCGGGTCGGCCCACACATCCAGGCCGCCGATCAGGACCTGCCCGCCGTCCGGCCGCAGCAGGCCGGTCATCATCGACAGGGATGTGGTCTTCCCCGCCCCGTTCGGCCCGACGAGCCCGGCGAAGGAGCCGGCCGCGATCTCCAGGTCCATCCCGGCCACGGCCACCTTCGCGCCAAAGCTCTTGCGCAGTGCGCGGACCGCTACGGCGGGCTCACTCATCCCTGCCTCCTTAACCGCGGCTAGTATACGTCCTGGTATACGCCAATTGTATCGATAGGTTACAGTGGCCGCCGGCTTTCTGCTATTCGGCGAGGCAGGAGCCGTCCCGGCTTGAGCGCGCTTTCACTACGGTGCTGGTAACAGGAGCATGGCGGGCGAGCAGGCCGATCGCGCGCCGCCCCCGCCGTCGTCACTCCAGCAGGCTCACGGGTTAACGGATCCGCGACTCCTGCCAGGTGCAAAGAGCATCCGTGAGGCAGGGCACCTCTAGGTCGCGGAGCCGTCCGGCGGTATCTCGCGCACGCCGTCGCCGGTCAGGGTGAACCGCTTACCGCAGTGCGGGCAGGTCATGACCAGCGGCCGACGCGGATCCGGCCGGGTCGGCACGGCCTTGAGGCGGCTGCCGTCGTCGGGGCATTCGGCGAAGTTCACGATGATAACAATAGGCGACTGCGCCGCCGGCAAGCTGCGGGTCTGGCTGCGCGGTGGATCTTGATGGCGGCCGCCTCGCACGGGGCGCGGGCTCGTGCGGTGCCACCAGGGGCGGGTTGATCATCCCGGCGATCTAGGTCGCGACGTCAGTCCGCGCCGAGGGGAAAGGGCCGCTGAGGAAGACTAGAGCAGCCTGTGCCGGGTCTGCGGTCGGGCTAGGACTGGCGTTCCGCCCGTTATAGGTCATGCGGGCAGACAGGCTTCCGGCTGCGGCGGCGTTGGCGAGCACGCCAGTGGCAGCCACGTCAGACTGCTCTTTAATGCCAATTCTTGGCAATATCATAGCCAAGTATTTGGTAGGGCAATTATAAGGATGACCGGCACCGAGGGGACCAGTGTGACGCCGGCAGCGTCCGCGTAGCGGATCGGCGCGAATGTAATTGCCGCTTCGGGCAGCGGGGCTACGCGGGTACGGCAGACTGACGGCATGCCCGCGCGAGCGACCGCTGCGGGTTTCGCCGCGGGGGGGCTCCGGGCGTCCCCTTTCCGAATGGAGCAAGAGATGACTGCGGCAGAACAGGACTCGGGTACCAGCAGGCGCCAGGCCCTGCGGCTGGGAGGTGCGGCATTGGGCGGGGTGATTGCCGCCGGGCCGCTGCTAGCAGCGACCGGCAGCGCGGCGACAGCCCAGGCCGCAACGGGCAGCGCTGCGGCTGTCTCCACGGCGGCGCTGCCCGTCGCGCAGATCGAGTCGATCATCCGGGCCGAAGGCACCGTCTCCGACGGCGTGTTGAATATCGAGATCGACCGGGACGACCTTCCGCACGTGCACAAGCACGGCGTGCCGATCAAGCCTGCCTTCCAGATCAACGGGAATCTGTGCTTCCAGGCGCTGGCGGACGGTTCGGTCATGTTCAACGGTGACCTGGCGTTCAAGGCCTCGGAGCTGAATCCGGCAATCAGCCAGATGATCTCGCACGGCCTGACTTTCCAGGCGATGCACCAGCACCTGTTCGACCTCGACCCGATGGTGTGGTTCATGCACATGCGCGGTAACGGGAGCGCGCGCAAGCTGGCGGAGGCGTGTGCTGCCATCCTCTCGGTTACCTCCACGCCGCTGCCGCAGGCGCCCCCCAAGAACCCCACGACGCCGCTGGACGCCAAGCGCCTTGCGAAAATTATCGGCGCTCCGGCCACCGTGGGCGCATCCGGGGTGGTGAGCTTCGAGGTAGCTCGGCGGGACCCGATTACGCTGGGCGGTCATCACATCAGCCCCTACCTGAACGTCTTCACCTCCATCGCATTCCAGCCGCTCGGCGGTGAGCAGGCAGTCGTGGTGCCCGACTTCGGCCAGGAAGCAGATGAGGTCGACAAACTGGCCCGCACCATGCAGGCGCAAGGCTGGGAGATCGACTGCCTGTACAACCAGGAGACCGGTGAGCAGCCTCAGCTGTTCTTCTCCCACGATTACAAGGTCGGCAACGCCTATGAACTCGCCGGCGAGGTCCGGCGCGGCCTCGACCAGCTTGAGGTCGTGCTGCACTAATACCTAGTACGCAGTCACCGGCTTTCTGTGGCACACTGTCTGGATCGAACACGGTATCGAGCATGAACAGTAACCGGCTGATCGGTCTGCCGAGGCACGGTACTACGACTCGCGAAGGACACTGTGCCTGACTACGACACTGTGCCTGACTACGACACCGTGCCTGACTACGACACCGTGCCTGACTACGACACCGTGCCTGACTACGACACCGTGCCTGACTACGACACCGTGCCTGACTACGACACCGTGCCTGACTACGACACCGTGCCTGACGATATCGTGCCTGAGCGGACGTGCCTGGAGATCTGCGCTGGTGCCGGCGGCCAGTCCCTGGGACTAGAGCTGGCCGGCTTCCGGCATGCCGCAGCCGTCGAGATCGACCCGGACGCCTGTGCCACCCTGCGGCTTAACCGGCCCGGCTGGAAAATCGTGGAACAGGACGTGCACTGTTTCGACGGTCTGCCCCACCGGGGTGCCGTAGATCTGCTGGCGGGCGGTGTGCCGTGCCCGCCGTTCTCTATCGCGGGCAAGCGGCTTGGTGCCGATGACGAGCGCGATCTCTTCCCGCAGGCACTGCGGCTAGTCGCGGAATGTGACCCGGCTGCCGTCATGCTCGAGAATGTGCCCGGCTTGTCGACCGCCCGCTTCGCTCCTTACCGTGCTCAGGTGCTGGACCGTCTCGCCGAACTGGGCTATCAGGCTGACTGGCAGGTTCTCAACGCATGCGAGTTCGGCGTGCCGCAACTGCGGCCGCGTTTCGTGCTGGTGGCCCTGAAACCGGGTGCCTTCAGCCGCTATACCTGGCCGGAGCCGGATCTCGCTCCTCCCACCGTTGGCCAGGCGCTCAAAGAGCTGATGGCCGCAGACGGCTGGTCCGGGGCGCCGGCCTGGGCTGCCAAGGCGGCCGGTATCGGACCGACTCTGGTCGGCGGCTCGCGCAAGCACGGCGGCCCGGACCTCGGCCCGACCAGAGCGCGGGCGGCATGGCTGCGGCTGCACGTCGACGGCAGAGGCCTGGCTAACACGCCGCCGCAGCCAGCGGATCCCGATGACCACTGCCCGCGCCTGACCCTGCCGATGGCGGCCGCCATCCAGGGCTTCCCGGCTGACTGGGTTTTTTCCGGCCGCAAGACGGCCAGCTACCGCCAGATCGGCAACGCCTTCCCGCCGCCGGTCGCCAGGGCTGTCGGGGCGAGCATCCGCGCGGCCATCGACGGCGGCGGCGCGGTGACGCCCGGGCGCCAGCAGCAGCTGCCCGCTGTAAGGGGGTAGCCGCTGGTGACGACACTTTTCGGGCCCGAACCGCAGAACGCTGCAGATCCGGGCCTGCAGGCAGTCGAAGCAGAGCTGTACCGCTTTGACCCCGCTGGCGACCGCGTCGCTGCGGTCATCCGCGACACGCTCGACCAGCTATACGACGGCCAGCACACCGGCCGATGGAACTTCGCTCAGCTGCACAAGACCGAGAAGACCCACATGGGCACGCTCGTCGAGATGAACCTGCACCGGGAATTCGGGTTCGGTGACGGGGACGTGACCGACTACCGGATCGCCGGCGTCGAGGTCGACTGCAAGTACTCCATGACCCCCGGCGGCTGGGCACTGCCGCCCGAAGTCGCCGGGCACCTGGCGCTGCTGATCACTGCCAGCGAGGAGGACCGGAGCTGGCGGGCAGGTCTCATCCGGGTCGGGGAATGCTGGCTCAATCCGGGCCGCAATCGCGACGCCAAGACGACGCTGTCACCGGCCGGCCGGGCCCGCGTCCGCTGGCTGTGGGCAGCGCACGGCAGGCTGCGGCCGAACATTTTCCTGTCGCTGGACCCCGCAGTGCGCAACCGTATTTTCGGCGCGCAGTCAGCGCGCGGCGGCAGCCACGGTCAGGCCCGCACGAACGAGCTGTTCCGGCTAGTGCAGCGCAAGATCATCCGGCGAGCCGAGCTCGCGACCGTCGCCCGGCAGGACGATTTCATGAAACGCGCCCGCGCTAACGGCGGTGCCCGGACGCAGCTGCGGCCCGAAGGCATCCTGGTACTTGGCCACCAGGACCGAGACCCGCTGCTGGCAGCATCCCTGGGGCTGCCGGTCCCGTGCAAAGGGGAGTTCGTGTCCGGCCGGATCGCGCCCGCCCGCGCGGACCGGCACGACCCGGTAGCAATGATCAACGGCGGGGCGTGGGTGCTCGCGCGGCCCGGTGACCCGGTCGTCGCGGCCCCGAGTCCGGAGCTGCGGGCAGAGGAAGGAGGAAAATGACGATCCATGCCCCCGAATGCGGGAAGGGATGCATGGCGGGCCGCGACTCTGGTCCGCGGGCGGCGCGAGGCCAGCCGGGCGCCGCGGAGGGCGGTGCCGCGTCGGCAGCCGCGGATCCCGGTTATCCTGACGGGAGAGCAACTGGGGAGGGACTATGGTGACCGGTCCGGGACATGAGATGGAGCCGCCGAGCCAAGGCCACCTGCGGTCGTCGTACGCTGACCGGGAGCGCGCGATTGACGTGCTGAAGGCCGCCTTCGCCGAAGGGCGCCTGGATCAGGACGAGTACAACGAGCGGGTCAGTCACGTTTACAGCTCGCGCACCTACGCGGAGCTTGCCGCGCTGACGGCGGACCTGCCGGTCGGGCCGCTGGGCGCGCTTGCCGCACCTAACCCGTCGCTGTCCATGCTGCCGCAGCATCTCGGGCGGCCGTCACCGCCCGCACGCCGTCGCCGTCGCCGCCATCCGGTGCTGGCAATGGTCGTCATCGCCTGGATGGCGACCGTTTTCGCGGCTAATCCGGCCGCGCTCGGCGTGCTGCCGGTGATCCTTTTCGCCGTGATCATCTGCAGTCGTTTCCTGTATCGCTGACAGGAGGCCGGCGCTGCCCGGCCGCCGGGTAAGTTATGGCAGGTGCTGCGGGCGACGACGGGATCTTCGTGTTCGGTGATGTGACGGCGGGCCTGCCGCGGTCGGCTGCCGCCGCGGTGGTCCCTGCGGCGAGCAAGGTCCCGCAGATAACGTTCCTTTTCTGGATCATCAAGGCGCTTACCACCGCCCAGGGTGAGGCCACGTCGGATTACCTGGTGCACCGGTTCAATCCGGCGGGGCCCGTCGCGGTGGCCGGCGTGTTCCTCGCGGCGGCGCTGCTGCTGCAGTTTCGCGCTGACCGGTACGTGGCGTGGACCTACTGGCTGGCCGTCGACATGGTGGCGGTGTTCGGGACGATGGCGGCCGACGCCGTGCACATCATCCTCGGCATCCCTTACGCCGTATCGGCCGCCGTATTCGCGCTGGCACTGACACTCATCTTTGCCGTCTGGCACGCCACTGAGAAGACCCTGTCGATTCACAGCATCCACTCCCCGCGCCGGGAAATGTTCTACTGGGCCATCGTGATGGTGACGTTCGCACTGGGGACCGCTGTCGGTGACCTGACCGCGTACACCCTGGGGCTGGGCTACCTGGCTTCCGGGTTCCTGTTCGCCGCGGTGATCGCGATCCCGGCGGTGGGCTACTGGCGTCTGGGGCTTAATTCGGTCTTCGCCTTCTGGTTCGCCTACATCGTCACCCGGCCGCTAGGCGCCTCGTTCGCTGACTGGTTGGGTGTACCGCATCCCCGGGGCATCGGGCTGGGCCGCGGGCCCGTCGCGATCGTGCTGATGCTGGTGATAACCGGTTTCGTCGGTTACCTGTCGGTGAGCCGCAGGGACGCGAGCGTCGCTGCCAGCATGCCCGCAGCGAAGCGGGGCCGCCACGGCCGTCACGGCCGGCCAGCGAGCTAACCGGCTAGTGCCGCGATCGGCCGCCCCTCGCGCGCCGGCCCGGCGCCGGCCATAATCGCTGCACCGACACCCCCGAGACACCCAGCTACAGGAGCCCGCCAATGCCGCCGACTCGCGCTCACCTCAATGGCAGCGTGAACCTGCCCGACGCCGAGACCGTGATGCGAGAGGTCATCACCCGGATCCCGGCCGGGCTTAGCCGGATCACGGACGGCGAGACCGGTGACCGGAACAACTGGGTGTTCTTCCAGCTGGACAAGTTCCTGCAGTCGCCGGCACTGGAGGCGGCTCCGGCGCACGACAATCCCTCCGAGGGCTACCGGCAGATGCCGAAGGTGCAGCTCGCGGCTGGCTTCGCCCCGAAAGACGTGCAGTGGCCGGACCTTGGCTACGCGAACGCCTACCGCAGCTCGCTGGACCTGTTCGGCCGGCTGCACGATGAGGGGGTGATTCCGGCCGGCCTGCGGTTCCAGGTGGAGTACCCGACGCCGCTGGCTTCCATCAACGCCTGGGTCGTCCCTGACCAGCAGGACGCGCTGCTGGAGTCCTACCAGCAGGCGCTCTTCGCCGACCTGGTCAGGTTCCTCGCGGCAGTTCCGCACGACCAGGTAGCCGTCCAGTGGGACGTGGCCGTGGAGTTCGCCGTCCTGGAGAACAGCTTCACCGCCACCAGCTCGCAGACTTTCGACTCGATCGTCGCCAGCCTTGTCCGGTGCATCGAGCAGGTGCCCGGCGACGTTCCTGCGGGGCTGCACTTGTGTTACGGCGACGCCGGGCACCAGCACTTCAAGCAGCCGGAGAGCCTGGCTCTCCAGGTCCGGGTACTGAACGAGGTGACGGCGGCCGTAAGCCGCCCGGTGAGCTTCGTCTCCTTCACCGTGCCGCAAGACCAGCACGATGCCGCTTACTTCACCCCGCTCGAGCAGCTGCGCGCCGATCATGGCACCGAGTTGTATTTCGCCCTGGTGCCTTACTACCCGGAAAATCAGGCGGCCGGAACGACAGCGGAGCAGATCGCTCACATCGACGCGGCCCTGGCGGCTTCCCCGGCCGGCGCCAGCAGCTGGGCGTGTGCACCGAATGCGGCATGGGCCGCGCCGAGCAGGACAAGATTGCCGGCCTGCTGGACCTGCATAGCGCGATCATTTCCGCTGGCTGACGCGGCGCCGGCCGCCTGACTCAGCCCGCGCTCACCGGGTGCTTCAGCCGCACGATCACCGTGCGGACGGTCGGCCGCAGCGTGACCGTGCCGGTCCGCTCATCGATCCGGCCGGCACTGGCGGCGGCGATGTTGCCGACGAACGCGGGCAGCTGGAAGAGCACCGGGCCAGCCGGACGCTGACCGGACAGGGTCAGCGTGACCTCCTGGCCTGCGGTGCGGATCGTCAGATTCGCATGCAGGCCGGCGCTGGTGAGCACGTGGGCAAGGCTGATGACCTTGCCCGCGGCGATCCACTGGTCCGGTACTCCCCGGCCGACGATGAGGCTGCCATCGGACCGCTGCGCGACCAGTGAGCCGAGCAGCACCAGGTTGGCGTTGGCTATCCCCCAGGCATGCGGGGACGAGCCGTTGCCGGCTTCGGGGTGAGTACCGGCCCACGGTGCGCCGGGGTTCGGGAACTGCTGGCTCTCCCACCACGAGTACGGGCCGCTCTGCCCGTTCGCGATCATGAACTCGTAACTGCGGATGCCCTGGTCCCGGTGCGCGCTGCTGGCGAGGCCCCACTCGCCATAGCCGGCGTTGTAAGCCGTGCTGTAGTACTGCGTGGGGTAACCGCCGAAGGTGCCGGGCGGCAGTTTCCCGGCCAGCCGGGCGAAGCCGTAGTTGTACGTGGCGTCGATCAGGCTGAGGCCGGGACCGCTGCGCGGCGCGCCGAACAGGTAGCCGTCCCAGGCCCACCGGCCGAACAGCAGCGGCGATGCCCAGTTGGCGTCCTGCGGGTTTGCGCAGCGGTTCGCTGTATTGGGCTCGGTCATCGAGCAGGGCAGGTAGTTCAGGTGGTAGGCGGAGATCGTCGCGCTCAGTGTCTTGTTCGTGGCCTGGAGCAGGCTTGCGTACTGAGCGGCGGCCCAGCGGGCCTCGCCGGCGTTGCCGACCTTCTCGGCCAGCCACCGGTAGGTCGCCAGTCCGGTGAGCGCCTCGTAGTTGTCGATAGTCCAGTAGCCGTTAGCGTCGATGTCGTTGGTCTTGCGCAGGATCCCGCCGGGTCCGGTCCGGTCCGCCGCGATCAGGTGCGCGGTGTCCCGGATGCTCGGCTCGGATTTGCCGGCCGGCCCCTCGGTCGCGAAATTGGCCTTCACGAACTTCACGTCGCCGGTCTTCAGCAGGTAGATGGCCCACGGCCACGGGTACGTCCACACCCCGTCGTCATACTGGGTCTGACTGCCGATGACGTGCCGCGCCCGGTCGAGCAGCGCGCGGGCATTGCTGGTGTACCCCTGGTTGAAGAGGTTGGCCAGGATGCCGATGACGTCGTGGCTGAATTCCTGGTCGTAGCCGTTAATGCCCGTCTTCAGCTCGTTGCCGGCGCGGATGATCTGGGTGTAGATAAATCCGGTCCGGTAGGCGTTCACCAGCTGCTGGTCGGGCAGTCGCAGGATCTGGGTAATCCCCGCCAGCTGGCCGTTCCAGTAGCCGCTCATGTGCGCGAAGTGCCGGTCAAAGCTGCCCGACGCGGCGAGCGCGCTGGCCGCTGGCCACGGGTAGCTGCGGCCGAAACGGTCCGACGCCACCACGTAATCGTGATTGACGACGCCGTGCGGCGGTACGGCCGACGAGGCAGCGTTCAGCGGGATCAGGCCGGGCGACGCCGCCGGGTTGGCGCTGATGGCCCGGCCGGTGGGGTTCGCTACCCGCACCCGCGAGTAGATGGCCACGTAGGCGTGACCGCCGACGGTCACCATGTCACCGAAGTTCGTGATCGAGACGCGGGCGCTGCCGGAGCGGAACGTGGTCACCAGCGCCGGCAGGTAACCGCCGGCGTTCACCCAGGTAGTGCGGGTGTCGTTGTAGATGCCGTACCCGTAGGTGGTGCCCGCGACCGCCGCAGTGCTGCCGCTGCCCGCGCCGCTGCCGGACGTCACGAAGAAACTGCCGCCCAGGCAGGCGACGACGCCCTGGCTGTTGCCGGCCCAGCCGATGACGCTGGCATCGCCGAACGTGCCGAAGACGGTCTGGGAGCCCGGCGGCCCGTTCGGCGCGCAGCTGTACGGCGCCACCGCAGGTACTGCCGTGCTCCCGGCGTTCGCGGCGCCGGCGCCGGCGGTGAGCGCGGCCCCGGCCAGCGCCGCGGCGGTGATCAGGAGGGCGGCTCGGGCCGGGCGTGCTGGTCGGCCTGCAAGAACCGTTATGCCGCTAATTTTCATCCGTGACCTCCGCGCCGGAAATATTTCGCGCGCGTTAATTACCCAGCTGTGACCGGTTCTAACCAGGGATGTTCGCTTCGCGGCCTATCCGGCGGCGCGCGCACCGGCTGCGGCCCGGCGGTCAGCATGCGGGCGCTCTGCGCGGCGGCCCGGCCGAGCGCTGCCCTGACTGCAGCCGAAAACCGCGCCGCAGCCGAAAACCACGCCGCGCAGCAGCCGCTTTAGCGCCGCGCCCACCGGTAGAGGAGCCAGCCGACAACCAGCGCGGAGCCGGCCCCCACCGCGAACTGGACCCGGTTCTCGCTGACCTTGCCGGCCGCCCGCCGGGCAGTCTGCTGCACTGGCTCGGGAGCCGCGTTCAGCGCCGCGGTGCCGGCTTGCGCCGCCTGCCCGGCCCGGCCCACCAGCTGCCCTTTCACCTGGGCGGCGACGGGAGCGCTCGCGCTGACGATCTTCTGCCGCGCCGTCGCGGTCTTGTCCGCCAGCCCGGTCTTCGCGCCGTCCGCATGCCCGGTCACCTGGTTTTTCAGGTCCTGGGCCCGGCCTTTCACCCGGTCGGAGACTTCAGCAACCTTCTCCTGCGCCCGTGCCTTGACATCGGCCTTGGCGGTAAGGGCCGCGACGGTCTCGCCAAGTTCCTCCCGAGTGCGCGCGATGTCGTCCAGTACTGCCTGCTCGTTATCCAGCGGGACGGTGCCCGCCGCGGTGTTACCGGTTTCTTCCGCGGTCATCGGTGTGCCTTCTCCTTGATTTCCTCGACGTCTGCCTTCACGCTCTGCATGGCCTGGCTCGGCAGCGGCGGCGTCACCTTCTTCAGCTGGCCGCGGCCGATCAGCGCCGCGATACCCGCCAGCACCAGCAGTGCCGCGCCGATGATCAGTGCTGCCAGCCACGCCGCCAGCGTCGTGGCCAGGCCGATGACAGCAGCCGCGAGCAGGCAGCCGATCCCGTACAAGGCGATAATGCCGCTGCCGCCGAACAGGCCGATCCCGCGGCCCGCGCGCTTGCCCTTGCGGGTCATCTCGATTTCTGCCAGCTTCAGCTCGTCCCGGATCAGCCGGGAAACCTGCTCGGTCATCAGCTTGACCAGGTCGCCGGTAGAGCTGTCCTGCGGCCGGGCGGACTGCGCCGCGCCAGGCGCCGCGAAATCGTTCGCTTCTGCCATAGTGTGTCCTCCCTCAGTGCGTGACCGACGTGACTACCCGGCTGAACGCGGCGCTAACTCCTAGTGGATGCTGGCTTGCCGCCGGGATTCGCCGCCGGGAGGTAACGGTCGACGAAATCATTGCCGAACTTCCCAGCCGGATCATATTGCAGTCGCAGTCGCTGGAAATCGGCCGCGTGGTCATAACTGTCGCGTACCGTCTGCGGATCGATGCCCGACAGCTTCGCCCAGTGCGGCCGGGGCGCGAACGGCGCCAGTGCCTGCTCGGCCGCGCGGCGCACCGGGGCGACCGCCGCATCGTCGGGAACCCAGGTGAAATGAAACGCGGTGCTGTCACGCTGGTAGGCGGGGCTCAGCCACAGATCGTCGGCGGCCACGGTGCGGATCTCGCAGATCTGCACGACCGGCGCAAGAATCCCGGCGTTCTGCTCGAGGGCGCGCAGCGCGCCCAGGGACGCGGCCCGCGGCACCAGGTACTCAGACTGCAGCTCGGCGCCGGCACTCGGAGTGAAATCGAGCCGGAAATGCGGCAGCCGCTGATGCCACGGGCCGGGTACGCCGAGCTGGGTGGTGCAATGCCGCGCGTCCATGCCGGGCACCGGGTGACGGGGGGCGGCCGCAAGCCTGCCGCCCATCCAGCCCGGGTCCGGCGCGTCGTCCGCGCGGGTCTTCAGCCAGGCCTGGTCCATCCCCGGCTGCCGCCAGGTAGTGAACAAGCTCACGCTGTAAGCAGCGGACAAGATCTCGTCGAGATGGTCGTGCAGCTGCACCCGGGGGACGTTCTCGTAGACGTGCTGGCGCAGCTGGAAGGCTGGGACGGTGTCCAGGGTAAGCCGGGTGACGATGCCGAGAGCGCCGAGCGCCACGACTGCGGCCGGGAAATGCTCGTCGCCTCGCGCCAGCGTGATCAGGTCGCCGCCGGCGCCCACCATCTCTATCGCACTGACCGCCGCGGCCAGGCTACGGCTGGTGACACCGGACCCGTGCGTTCCGGTCGCGCAAGCGCCGGCGACCGAGATGTGCGGCAGCGACGCGAGGCTGCCGAGCGCGCGGCCGGCGGCGTGCAGCGGGCCGGTGATCTCGCCGTACCGCAGGCCGCCGCTGACGGTCACCGTGCCGCTGGCCGGGTCCACCGCGAATACCGGCGGCAGGCCGGCCACCGACACGAGGTCGCCGGCTGTGTCGGCCACCAGGCTGAAGGAATGCCCGGTGCCCAGTGCCCGTAGCCGGCCGGCCCGGGCGGTGAGCAGCTGAAGTTCCGCGAGGCTGGTCGGCCGGTGCACTCGTGCGGCCCGGAACGTCACATTCCCGGCCCAGTTAGTGAGGCCGCCCGTCATCGTGCTCCTTCCGGCGGCCGGAGCTGCCGCGCGGCGCGGCGGCTCGCGCCACGATCCTGTCGGACCCTACAGATGTCGGACTTTACAGCTGCCGGGCCCTGGCAGTGGAAGGGCCCGGCGGCGGAAGGGCCCGGCGGCGGAAGCGGGCTGCCGGGTCCGGCGGGCCGCCGGCCTGCTTCCGGGGATGGGCGCTATTGCCAGAATGCCGCAGCGAAATGTGTTCATCGGATTGCCCGCCCCGGATACCGGACCATAATGCCGCGGCAGCGCACCTAACCCTTCGCAGGCATCGTGCGAGCGCTAGTCTTACCCCTTACTGTTGTATCGGGGTATTCAGGGGCTGCAGTCAGTTTGCCGGGCGCTGCTAGTGGTTTAATACGCGCGCTCCGGGTGAAGTCGGCGGGGGTTAAGGCAGTGTTCTGGAGAGCTGAGTGAGCCGGGGGCCCAGCCACGCGGGCCGTCTCCCGCACTGGGAGCGCCTCGCGTTCGCGCTGGTATTTACGCTGATGGCCGCGTTCGTCGCGGACGTGACGATCTCCGCGGTGCGGCAGTACCCGGCCAACCCGGCGCTGCCGGGCCGGCCGGGCAGCGCCGGCGGCCCCGTTCCGGCAGTACTCCGGCCGCCGGTCCGGACTCCGGCCGGCCTGCTGGGCGGCGGCGGCGGGGGCGGCGGCAGCGCTGACGTCAGCGGCCCGGTGCTGCAAGACAGCCCGGACCAGGAACTGCGGACTGCCCTTGCACCGGTGCTGGCCCGCGGGCAGGGTCAGCTCGCTGTCGGCATCGTCGACCTCACCACCGGAGTGCGGGCCTTGTACGCCGGTGATCGCAGCTACCCGGCGGCGGGCATCGCCGCCGCAGACATCCTGGCTGCCGTGCTGCTGCGCCATCAGGGCAGCGCGCGCCCGCTCAGCCGCAGTGACCGGGAGCTGGCCAGGCAGATGATCGAGGACGGCAGCCGCACCGCGACCGCCCGGATGTGGCAGGCGGCGGGCGCAGGCGGCGGGCTGGGCGAGGCCAACGCCCGGCTCCGGCTGGCGCACACCGATCTGGGCGGCAGTCCCTACCGGGACCTGAGCAGGACTACCGCGGCTGACCAGTTGCGACTGCTCGGCGACTTCACCGCTGCCGCGTCACCGCTATCGGCCCGGTCCCGCAGCTTCGCGCTGAGCCTGCTGCTGCACGTGGCACCGGGCCAGGCCTGGGGCGTGGCGGAGGCAGCGGCGCCGGGAACGAGGTCAGCTGTCAAGGCCGGCCAGCAGGCCGACGGCTCGGGACGGCCGCAGCTGTGGCTGACCGACAGCATCGGCGTAGTACAGCGGGACGGCCAGGTCCTGCTGATAGCCGTGCTCGGGACGGCTCAGCCGTCTCCGACGGCAGGCATGGACACCGATGAAGCTGCCGCTGTCGCGGCGGCCGCCATGATCGTGCGGTCGGCGCCGTCGCGGCAGTTCGCCGGCTGACTGCAGCTCAGGAGCCGAGCTGCGGGCTGTTGCGAGCCGGCTGTACCGCTGGAAGTACCGCTGGCAATACTGCGGCTGTCATTCACTGCGGCTGCGCGTAGCCGACCCGGCTCCCTTTCGCGGTTATGGTAAGTCCGGGTGGCGGATTTCGCGAATAAACAGTGGATTGCCGGGCGGCTTCTCGGCTAGCCTGGGCGCTGCCGCGTTCGCGGCGCCCGGAAATCGGAGTTGCCAATTGCTCCTGACTATCGCTACTACGCACCAGCCGGCGACGGACCTGGGCTTTCTGCTGCATAAGAATCCCGCTGGGCGGCATGTGACCCAGCTGAGCTTCGGCACCGCCAGCGTCGTTTTCCCGGCCGCGTCCGCGCAGCTGTGCACGGCAGCTCTGCTGGTCGACGTCGACCCGGTGGGCCTGGTCCGGGCCGGCCGGGGGGCTGGCCGGTTCGCGCTGGCGCAGTACGTCAATGACCGGCCCTATGCGGCCTCGTCGTTTCTGTCCGTCGCGGTCGGCAAGGTCTTCTCCACCGCGCTGAGCGGCCGTAGCAGGGAACGTCAGGAACTGGCGGACAGCGGCGTCCCGCTGGAGATCGGGCTGCCGGTAGTGCCGTGCCGGGACGGCGAGCCGCTGCTGCGCCGCCTTTTCGAGCCGCTCGGCTACCAGGTCAGGGCGCAGCCGATTCCGCTGGGCGACTATTTCGCGGCTGACAGCCGGTACCTGGCGGTGACGCTGCGCATCACAGCCCGGCTGCGCGACGTGCTGGAGCACTTGTGCGTTCTGCTGCCGGTGCTCGACGATGACAAGCACTACTGGGCGGGCACCGACGAGATCGACAAGCTGCTGCGGCGCGGCGGGACGTGGCTGGCGGCCCATCCCGAACATGAGCTGATTACCCGCCGGTATCTGCGCTATGACCGGCAGCTGACCAGTGCGGCGCTGACCAGGCTGCTGCCGGACGACGGCACCGATCCGGACCGGGGGGATGCCGGCGGCGGCCCCAGGGAGGCTTGCGGGGAGCGGCCCGAAGGGCTGCGAGAGCAGCGGCTGGCGGCGGTCACGGCGGCGCTCAGCGCCAGCGGCGCGGCCACGGTCGCGGACCTGGGTTGCGGGTCGGGGCAGCTAATGGCAGAGCTGCTGAAGGTCCGCGGCCTGCGCCAGATCACTGGCCTGGATGTTTCCCCGCATGCGCTGGAGCTGGCAGCCCGGCGGCTGCGCCTAGAGGAGATGCCGCCGCGCGAGCGGGACCGGGTGGAGCTGCTGCACGGATCGCTGACCTACCGGGACAGCCGGCTGCTGGGCTTCGACGCGGCCGCCGTCGTCGAGGTGATCGAGCATCTCGACCCGCCGCGGCTGGGCGCGTTCGAGCGCTGCCTGCTCGGCTACGTGCGACCCGCGACAATCGTCATGACGACCCCCAATGCCGAGTACAACGTGCTGTTCGGCGGGCTGCCCGCGGGAGCGCTGCGGCACCGCGATCACCGGTTCGAGTGGACGAGACAGCAATTCGCCCAGTGGGCGCAGGCCGCGGCCGGGCGGCACGGGTACGCGGTCCGGCTGTCCGGCGCGGGACCGCTGGACGCGCAGCTCGGCTGCCCGACTCAGCTGGCCGTGTTCACCCGATGAGGCTGGCCGCAGGGACACACGCACCAGGGACACAGGCAGCAGGGTGGTTCCGCAGATGACGGTCGTCAAGGTTCCCGACCTCGCCCTGGTGGTGCTCATCGGCGTGTCCGGCTCGGGCAAGTCGACGTTCGCTGCCCGGCAGTTCCGGCCGACCGAGGTGATTTCCTCGGACTTCTGCCGTGGCCTGGTCAGCGATGATCCCGGCGATCAGGCGGCCACCGGGGACGCGTTCGAGGTGCTGGATTTCATCGCGGCCAAGCGCCTCGCGGCCGGGCGGCTGACGGTGATCGACGCGACCAGTGTGCAGCCGGAGGCGCGCCGCAGCCTGATCGCGCTGGCCCGTCGCCATCATGTGCTCGCGGTCGCGGTCGTGCTGGACGTGCCGCCGGACATCTGCGCGGCGCGCAACGCAGGCCGCCCGGACGGGGCTCCCGGCGGTCATGTGCTGCGCCGCCAGGACGCGCAGTTGCGCCGCGGCCTGCGCGGCCTGCGGAAGGAAGGATTCCACCGCGTCTACACCCTGACCGGGGCGGACGAGATAGCCGGCGCTCAGGTGCAGCGGGTGCCGGTCTGGAACGACAGGCGCGGCCAGCACGGGCCGTTCGACATCATCGGCGACGTACACGGCTGCTTTGACGAGCTCGCCGAGCTGCTGGGCAGGCTCGGCTACGAGGTGGCTGCTGACGGCTCGTCGGGCCGCCATCCCGGCGGCCGGACGGCGGTGTTCGTCGGGGACCTGGTGGACCGCGGCCCGGCGACCCCGGCGGTGCTGCGCCTGGTGATGGGCATGACCGCCGCCGGGTCGGGCATGTCGGTGGCCGGCAACCATGAGGCGAAGCTGCTCCGGGCACTGCGCGGCCGTGATGTCACCACCGGCCACGGGCTGGCGCAGAGCCTGGCCCAGCTGGCCGCCGAGCCGGATGGCTTCCGCGCCGGGGTGGCCGAGTTCCTGGACGGGCTGCTCGGCCACGTGGTCCTGGACGACGGCAGGCTGGTCGTCGCGCACGCCGGCTTGCCGGCGTCGATGCACGGCCGGGCGTCGGCCGCCGTCCGGTCGTTCGCGTTGTACGGCGACACCACCGGCGAGACCGACGAATACGGCCTGCCGGTCAGGTACCCGTGGGCGCAGGACTACCGGGGTGCCGCGATGGTCGTCTACGGCCACACGCCGGTCCCGGAGCCGGAATGGATCAACGGGACGCTGTGCATCGACACCGGCTGCGTGTTCGGCGGCCGGCTGACCGCGCTGCGGTATCCCGAGCGCGAGATCGTCGGGGTGCCGGCCTGGGCCGAGTATTACCAGCCGGTCCGGCCGCTGGTCGCCGCCGTGGCTGCGGTCTCGCCGGCTGACGCCCCGGCGGTATCGCCGGCTGGCGCGCCGGCCGCCGAGCCTCCGGGCCGGGAGCGCGCGGAACTCGACATTACCGACGTCCTCGGCAAGCGGGTCATCGAGACCGGGCGGTCCGGCACTGTCACGGTGCGGGCGCAGAACGCGCTGGCGGCGCTGGAGGTGATGAGCCGGTTCGCCATCGACCCGCGGTGGCTGGTGTACCTGCCGCCGACCATGTCACCGACCGCTACGACCGGGCTGCCGGGCCTGCTGGAGCACCCGGCGGAGGCGTTCGGCGCGTACCGGACGGCGGCCGTGGACGAGGTGATCTGCGAGGAGAAGCACATGGGGTCCCGGGCGGTCGTGGTGGCCTGCCGGGACGAGCGGGCGGCCGCCCGTCAGTTCGGCGTTTCCGGCCAGGGCAGCGGGGTGATCTATACCCGGACCGGACGGCCGTTCTTCGCTGATCCGAAGATCGAGCGCGAAATTATCAGCCGGGTCATCAGCGCGGTAACCGCGGCCGGGCTGTGGTCGGAGCTGGCGACGGACTGGCTGGTGCTGGATTGCGAGCTGCTGCCGTGGTCGGCCAAGGCTGCGGAACTGCTGGCGGAGCAGTACGCGCCGGCGGGCGCCGCGGCGGTCGCGGCCCTGGACGCCGAGTGCGAGGTACTGGCCCTGGCGGCCGAGCGCGACCCGGGCCTGGCCGGGCAGCTGGCCCTGACCCGGCAGCGCCGCGAGCTGGCGGGCAGGTTCACCGCCGCCTGGCGGCCGTACTGCTGGCCGGTGCGCTCGGCGGACGACCTTAAGCTCGCCCCGTTCCAGATCCTGGCCGGCGAGGGCGGCGTGCATGCGCTGCGGCCGCACCGGTGGCACCTCGACCTGATCACCGGGCTCGCCGGACACGACCCGGTGACCTTCCGGCCGACGCGGTGGACCCCGGTCAGCATCGGCGACGACGCTAGCGAGCAGGCTGCGACGCGGTGGTGGCAGGACCTGACCGAAGCGGGCGGCGAGGGCATGGTGGTGAAACCGGCCACCGTAACGCACCGCGGGCCGAAAGGGCCGGCTCAGCCGGGCATCAAATGCCGCGGCCGGGAGTACCTGCGCCTTATCTACGGGCCGGAGTACACGCTGGACGCCAATCTTGCCCGGCTGCGTTACCGGAACGTCGGCCACAAGCGCTCGCTGGCGCTGCGCGAGTTCGCGCTGGGTATCGAGGCGCTGGACCGGTTCACCGCGGCCGAGCCGCTGCACCGGGTGCATGAATGCGTTTTCGGTGTCCTGGCACTGGAAAGCGAGCCGGTGGACCCGCGGCTCTGAGCCGGCTGGCCGGCGCCGGGCGCGTCCGGCGCCTGCCCGGGGCCCTGGCCCCCGGGTCAGGCAGGCCGGACCGGACGGTAGACCGGCTGCCACATGAGCGACTGCACGTACTCGGCAATGTCGCTGGCCGGGAGGGTCGTGGCGACGCCGTCAGCGCAGGCGGCGCGGGCGACGGCCGCGGCGACCGCAACTGATGTATCGCGGAGGGCTGCCACCGGGGGCAGCAGCGCCGCGCCCGGCACGGAGAGGTCGACCAGGCCTGCCACGGCCGCCGCGGCCGCCGCGAGCATGCCGCCGGTCACCTGCCGGGCCCCGGCAGCCAGCACGCCGAGGCCCAGGCCGGGGAAGATCAGGGCATTGTTGGCCTGCCCGAACTCATACCGGATGCCGTTGTAGTCGAACGGGGCGAACGGGCTCCCGGATGCGACCAGCGCCCTGCCGTCCGTCCACCGGATGATGTCGGCGGGATGCGCCTCGGCCAGGTCGGTCGGATTGGACATCGGCAGGATGACCGGCCGCTCGGTGTGGGCCGCCATCGCCGTGATGATGGGCTCGGTGAAAGCCCCGGCGCGGGTTGAGGTCCCGATCAGGATGGTCGGATGCACCCGGCGAACCACTTCGGCGAGGCTGACACCGCCGACCGACGGGTCCTGCTGCCAGCCGGCCACCTCGGCGGGCTCGCGCGCGTACCGGGCCTGCGATGCGCTCATGCCGGCGCTGCCGGCGATCAGCAGGCCTGCCCTGTCAACGGCCCAGAAGCGGGCCGCCGCCTGCGCGCCGGTCAGTCCGCCGGCTTGCATCGCGGCGCAGAGCTGGTCCGCTATCCCGGTTCCGGCGGTGCCGGCGCCGAAGATGACAATCCGGTGGTCGCCGACCTCGCGGCCGGTGGCGCGGACGGCGGCCAGCACGGCGGCGAGATTCACTGCCCCGGTGCCCTGGATGTCGTCGTTGAAGGTGAGCACCCGGTCCCGGTAACGGTCCAGCAGCCGCCGGGCATTGCCGACGCCGATGTCCTCCCAGTGCAGCAGGGCCCGGGGGAAGAGCTTGCCGACGGCCGCCACGAACGCGTCGACGAAAATGTCGTAATCGGCGTCCGGTACCCGCGGATGCCGGTTGCCGATGTAGAGCGGGTCTTCCAGCAGGCTCTGGCGGTCGGTGCCGACATCGAGCATGACCGGCAGGATCCGGTTCGGGTCGATGCCCCCGGCCGCCGCGTAGACCGCGAGCTTGCCGACCGCGATGTGAATGCCGCCGACGCCCCAGTCCCCGATCCCTAGGATGGCGCCCCCGTCGGTGGCGACGATCAGGTCAACCTCATCGCTGGCCAGGCCCAGTGAGCTTAGCGACCTCTCGAGCAGGTCAGGCTGGTTGACTGACAGGTAGACGCCGCGCGGCCGCCGGTACTCGTGGCTGTAGTTCTGGATGGCCTCGCCGACGGTCGGCGTGTAGACCACGGGCAGCATCTCGGGCAGATTGTCGACCAGGAGCCGGTAGAAGAGGACCTCGTTGCGGTCATGCACCTCGGTCATCAGCACGTTGCGCGCCAGCGCCGTCGGCTGCCGCAGGTACTGCGAGTACACCCGGCCGACCTGCTCGTCCAGGGTCATGTGACCGGGCGGGATGAGGCCGATGACATCCAGGTCCCGCCGCTCGGCATCGTTGAACGCGGTGCCCTTGTTAATCCGGGCGTCGGCGAGTACCTGACGGCCGCGCAGTGTCGTGTACCAGGAGTCGTCTTTGACCCACAGTGTCCGCATGCAAGCCCTCTCCGCTGACGACCGCGTCCGCCCCGGGGCCGGGGATGAGCTGATCTGCTGCATCCTGCCAAATCCTGGCAGTGCGGTGCCGCCGGGCTTTTACCGGGTCCGGCGCGGGCCGCGTTGGCGGGTGAGCGGGCACTGCGACGGCTGCGGCACAATGGCGACGTGACGGTGAAGCACGCGACCGCAAGCACGTTTGTTTTCGGCAGGCTGCTGGGCGGCTGGCAGATCGGCCTGATCGTGCACCCGCTGTTCGGGCGGCTCATGCTGCCCGGCGGCCACGTGGAACCCGGTGAGTCGCCGCCGCAGGCGGCCAGCCGTGAAGTTGCCGAGGAATCCGGCCTGGACGTCGAGCTGGTACCGGCACTGGCGCCCCCCGTGCCCGAAGGCCTGTCCAGCGCCAGGGTGCTGGTGGAGCAGCCGTGGTGGATCCTCGAGCAGCCCATACCGGCGGACAATCACCTTGCCGAGGCCCATGTACACATCGACCATCTCTACGTCGGCGTGGCCCGCAGCGTGCATCCGGTCTCGTCGCCGGCGCACCCGTTCAGCTGGCACTCAGCCGCTGAGCTGCCCGGCCTGCACATGTTTCCTGACACCCGGCTGTTTGCGGCCGCTTTGCTCGCGGACGCCGAGCGCGCTCTGGGTGCCGGCACCGGGGAGCGTTCACCCCGCTAGCGGGTCGCCGTCCCAGCTGGCCCGGATGGTGTCGATAGTGTCCGCCTCGGCTGCGGTCTTGTCGGCTCGGTAGCGCAGTACCCTGGCGAACCGCAGCGTGACGCCGCCCGGGTAGCGGCGGCTGGCCTGCGTCCCGTCGAAGGCGATCTCCACCACCAGCTCGGGGCGGACCCGGACGGTGCCGCGCTGAGCTGCCAGCTCCCCGCCGGCCAGCCCGGCCAGCGGCGGGTCTGCCAGTTCGAGCAGCCGGGCCGTCTGCCAGGCCAGCAGCTGATCGGTGAGTCCTTTGAAGGTCTTGCCGACCATCACCGCGCCGCCGCCAGCCGGGTCGCGGGCGCCGAGATGCAGGTTCGACAGCAGGCCGCGGCGGCGGCCGTGGCCCCACTCGGCCGCAAGCACCACCAGATCGAGCGTGTGCCGCGGCTTCACCTTGATCCAGTCACTGCCCCGCCGGCCTGCCCGGTACGGCGCGTCCAGCGCCTTTACCACCACGCCCTCGTGACCAGCTGTCACCGCTGCCGCGGCGAAGGCAGCCGCCTGCGCCGGATCGGCGGTCACGACCTGCGGGATGATCACCCCGGCCGGGGCGATCACGGTGAGCTGGCGGAAGCGCTCATCTGCGGGCACATCGATCAGGTCACGGCCGTTCAGGTGCAGCAGGTCGAAGATAAACGTGGTGAGCGGTATCCGGGCATCGGCGCCGGACTGGCTCGCGGCACGGGCTGAGGTGACCTGGAAGGGCTGCGGGCGGCCGTCGGGATGCAGCGCGACGGCCTCGCCGTCGAGCACGGCCGAGGTGACGTCCAGCGAACGAGCTAGGGCGGCGATTTCGGGCACCCGAGCGGTGATGTCGTCCAGCGTCCGGGTGAAGACACGTACCAGATCGCCCTGGCGGTGCACCTGAACCCGGATCCCGTCGACTTTCCACTCCACCGCGGCCAGCGGCGAAATCCGCTCCAGGGCAGCGCCGACGCTGACCGCCGACGCGGCGAGCATCGGCCGTACGGGCCGTCCGACCTGCAATGCGAAGCTGCCCAGTGCGGCGGTTACCTGCGCGGCTCCGGCCGGGACCGCTGTCAGTGCCGCGGCTGCCACTTCGGGCAGCGATCCGCCGAGCTGATGAGCGCGCCGCACCTGCGCTGCCGGGACGCCGGCGGCGCGGGCGACAGCCTCGGTCATCACGCCTTCGAGCGCACCCTGGCGAAGATCGCCGGCCAGCAGCCGGGACAGGAAGTCCCGTTCGGCCGCGGTGGCGCGCTGCCACAGTCCGGCTAGCAGCGCGCGTCTTTCCGCCTGCGAGCCGGGCCCGCTGCGGGCGCCGATGGCGGCGAAGGCGCGGTCGGTGTCCGTGAGCGTCAGGCCAGGCGGCTCGGCCTGGTGTACGGCGGCCTGGTGTACGGCGGCTTGGTCTACGGCTGGCGGGGTGTCGGCTGGCTGGAGTGCGGCCGGTGCTGCACCGGCGGGTGCCGGGTCCGGTCCCATCAGGTCCGCCAGCGCCGCGGGCCCGACGCCGATCTGCCGCTGGGTCAGCTCACCGGACAAGAAGGCCACGGCTACTGGGATCTCGGCGGGCGGTACGGCAGCGAGTAGCCGCGCGATTTCCGTGATCTTCGTAGTGCGCCCGGCTGAGCCGGCAACGGCGGCGGACGCCAGGACGAGAGGGGTCAGGAGCATGCGGGTATTGTCTCGCGGCCAGGCGGCTGACTGCGATGGCCGGAGGGGTTCCCCTGGCACGAATAATCACTTATAGTTACTTAACAGCAGATCAGGTCGGGATGTTATCCCACTTTGTCATATCCACGGGAGCATTACCCCCGATTGATGCAGGCGCCCAGCTACTGAGCGTGCCTGCCCGCAGGCAGGAGAACGCCGTGGACCAGCACCCGTACGACGATGCGGCATCAGCCGGGGATACCGCATCCGCCGGGCATGCGGCGTCGCTGGATACCGAGGCCCAGCGGCCGGAGCGGTGGCGGGGGAGCCGACCCCTCTGCGGCGCGCTGCTGATGATCGCCGCCGGAATCGAGCTGCTGGCCGCCAACTGGTCCGGCGCCGCCGCCCGGATACCCGCGCAGGCCGCCCTGGGCGGCCCGTGGCCGGTGCTGCTAGCTGCCGGACTCATCGGCTGCGGGCTGCTGACCTTGTTGCAGCCCGGGTACCGGCCGGTCTCGGCGGTTGCGGTGCTGTTCGCCGTAGCGACGCTGATGACCGCCGACATCGGCGGTTTCCTCGCGGGTGCGTTCCTGGGGGCGGCCGGGGGCGCCGTTGCCTATGCCTGGGTCCCAGCCGCAGCGGCCGCGGGGCGGTCCGGACGGCACCCGGCCGGACAAGCAGACCCGGCGACTGCCGGGATCACCCGCATCCTGTCGGATGCCGCTGACGGCACGACAACCGCGGCAGCCGTCCCGGCCGGCCCGAGATATGCCTCGCGCTAGCGTCAGGATCGCAGGTACTGACCGTTGACGTCCGCCTCGTCCGCCGTGCCCACCTCGTCAGCAGGCACCGTGGGATCCGGGACAGCCGAGACCGGCGACGTGGGCACTACCGGGTCCGCCGCAAGGTCGTAGTCGTAAGCCGGCGGCGCAGCGCGGCGGCGGCTTACCACGGCTGTGATCGCCGCGCCTGCAGCGGCGATGAGGACCGCGGCCCCGAGCCGCCGTGGCCAGCGACGGCGCTTGGCCGGCGCGGCGTCGACCAGGTGCGCAAGGTCGGCCATCATCGAGGAGACCTTCGGCGCGACGGTCTCCTGCACGGCGATGCCGCCGCGCTCGATTACCGGCGCCGCCCACGAGCGGGCGTTGTTCACCTTCGGAGCTGCCCAGGTCACGGCGGACTCGGTGCCCTGACGTGCGGCCTTGCCAGCCGACTGCCCTGCCGACTTCGCCACTGGGGCGGCCTGCCTGGCGGCGTTAACTGCCACCGGGGCCGCCTGCTTAGCGGCGGCTACAGCCGCGGGCCCCGCAAGCTTCGCCGCGGTCACGGCCCGATCGCGAGCAGCCGCAACCTCAATCTGGACACGCTTTCGACTAAGAACAGACATAAGAACCTCCCTGTCAGTTGTACCAGCAGACACTATTCCGGATGAGACACTGCCCGCGCCCGGCACCGCCAATCATGGCAGTGCCGCGTTACGTGCCGGGCTTCCCGGCGCGGTTGCCCGGCTAGTACGGTCAGCCGCCGCGAACGTGCAAGGATGCCTCTATGACGAACACCCTTACCGCGACGCTGCGGACCAACCGCGGGACGATCGTTGTCCGGCTCTTTCCTGACCATGCGCCGAAGACGGTGCGCAATTTCGTGGAACTCGCCGACGGAACCCGCGAGTGGACCAATCCGCGTACCCGCGAGACCGGCAAGGCGAAGCTGTACGACGGGACCGTGTTCCACCGGGTGATCCCGAATTTCATGATCCAGGGCGGGGACCCGCTGGGTACGGGCACCGGCGGCCCGGGCTACAAGTTCGCCGACGAGTTCCACCCGGATCTCGGCTTCAGCCGGCCGTACCTGCTGGCCATGGCCAACGCCGGACCCGGCACGAACGGCTCCCAGTTCTTCATCACCGTGGCCCCGACACCGCACCTGAACGGCAAGCACACCATCTTCGGCGAGGTCGTCGAGGGCAGCGACGTGGTCGACGCGATTGCTAAGGCGCCGACCAGCCGGGGTGACCGGCCGCAGCAGGACGTCGTACTGGAGTCCGTCGAGATCAGCGAGGACGACGGGACGGTCGGCCCTGCGACTGGCAGCGGGGAATCCGCGGGGTAGACGCAGTGGCCTTCCCCCCCGGCTCTGACCCGGGTCCCCCCGGCCCGGACGCGGGACCGCCCGCGAGCATCCCGACGTGCTACCGGCACGCGGGCCGGGAGACCTATGTTTCCTGCGTCCGGTGCGGCCGTCCGGCCTGTCCTGACTGCATGCGGCCGGCCGCCGTGGGCCAGCAGTGCGTCGACTGCGTCCGGGACGGCAACCGCGGGGTCAGGACGGGCCGGGGCAGGTTCGGCGGCCAGCCTGTCTCCAGTGCGGCGGTCACCTACGCGCTGGTGGGCATCAACGTGCTGCTGTGGCTCGTGGAGCTGGCCCACTCCAGCCTGGGCCTGGACTGGTCGATGCTCGCGCTGGCCAGCGACAACGGCCAGCTGATCGGCGTTGCGGCGGGCCAGTGGTACCGGCTGATCACGGCCGCGTTCCTGCCGCCGCCAGGATTCGGCAGCGGTCCGGTCGACATCATCTTCAACATGTACGCGCTGATCCTGGTCGGGCCGGCCCTGGAGCGCGCGCTGGGACGCCTGCGCTACCTTGCCGTCTACCTGATAAGTGCGCTCGGCGGATCGGCGGCGTTCTTCTACCTCGCGCCCGCGTACGAGCAGGCCCTGGGCGCCTCCGGGGCCGTTTTCGGGCTGTTCGGCGCCTGGTTCGTGCTGTCCCGCAAGCTCCGGGTGGACGCCCGGCAGGTCGTCACGCTGATCGGGATCAACCTGGTGATCAGCTTCGCCATCCCCCATATTGCCTGGCAGGCGCATGTGGGCGGGCTGGTCGCCGGCAGCCTGCTGACGGCCGCGTTTGTCTATGCGCCGCAGCGCCGCCGGGCGCTGATCCAGGGCGCGGCGGCCGCGGGGATGCTCGCGGTCATCATCGTGGCCGTGCTGATCCGCGACCATCAGCTGCTGGGCAGCATCCGGCTCTAGGGCCGGCTGCGGGGGGCACGCACGGGCAGCCGGCCGTAATTTTCGCGCCTGGTTGTTTATACTGGTGCCTGACTGCAGGTCAGCGCCACCTGGTGGACAAGATCACCCCGGCGACGATGAAGGCGAAACCTACCACCAGGTTCCAGCTGCCGATGGCGGCCACCGGCAGGGACTGGCTGCTGACGTAGAAGACCGCGATCCAGATGAGCCCGAGCAGCAGGCAGGTCAGCATCGCCGGAACCAGCCAGCGCGGGCTTACCTTGGCCTTGGCCGACTTCGGCGGCGGGGTGTAAACCGCCTTCTTCCTGACTCGGGACTTCGGCATGGTCATCTCCTGATCCGGTTCGCCGCCCGCTGGCGGAGGTACCGCCGGCGCCGCTTCGCGCGGGGCTGTCAGGCCGGCGGGGTAGTCGTGCTGGCGTTCGGTGCGGGCGTCACCGTCGGGCTCTGGGTCGGGATGGGCGGCTGGGCGATGAAGACAGTCACCGTGCTGCCTTTGGAAGCGATGGCGTTAGCCATGGGCGTGCTCTGAAAGACCGTGCCGGTGAACCCGGCCGGCCCGGCAGCGGTGACCGGGTTGATCTTGAATCCGGCACCTTGCAGGATGGCCTTCGCCTCGGCTTCGGTGTCGTGCAGCACGGAGGGCACCTGCACGCCGCCGGAGGAAACGTCGAGGGTTACGGTGCTGCCCGCGGGAACGATGGTGTTTCCCTGCGGATGCTGGCTGACCACCGTGTTGGCCGGCTGGGTCGAGTTGACGTACTTAATCTTCGGGTTCAGGTGGTTCGCGGCAAGCGCCGTCTCAGCTGCGCTCAGCGAGCCGCCAAAGACGAACGGAACCGTGGATTTGACCTGTCCCGACGAGATGACCAGGTTGACCGGGCTCTGTTTCGCTACCTGCTGGCCCGCTGCCGGATTGCTGGAAATGACCGTGCCGCTGGATACGGTGCTGCTGTTCTGCTGCTGGGTACTGCCCACCTTCAGGTGCGCCTGGGTGATCGCCTGCTCGGCGGCGCTCTTGCTCAGGCCGGCTACCTGCGGCACGGCGACCCTGGTGGCGACGGTCTTCACGGGGGTCTTGCTGCTGGTCAGGAAGTGGTAACTGATCGCCGTGCCGGCGATCAGCAGCAGTGCGAGGAACGCCAGCACCCACGGCCAGACGCGCCGCGGCCGACCGGGTCCCGGATCCTGGTCGTCCGGCGGCCCGTAGGAGTACGGCGGGATCGCGCTGGTAGCGCCGGCCACCTGGGTCGGCGATCCCAGCCGGCGGGTACCGCCGTAGTCGGGCCGCATCGAGGCGGCCAGCGGCACCCCGGACAGGGCGCGCTGCAGGTCGTTGCGCATCTCCCCGGCCGACTGATACCGGTCGGCCGGGTCCTTGGCCATCGCCTTGAGCACGATCCAGTCGCCCCATGGCGGCACCTCGGGGTCGACCTGCGACGGCGGCACCGGGTTCTCCCGGACGTGCTGGTAGGCGATCGCGACCGGCGAGTCGCCGGTGAACGGCGGCCGGCCGGTCAGCAGCTCGTACAGCAGGCAGCCGGCCGAGTACAGGTCGCTGCGCGCGTCTACCCGCTCGCCCCGGGCCTGCTCCGGCGACAGGTACTGGGCCGTGCCGATGACCTGGGCCGTCTGCGTCATCGTGGCCTGCGCGTCACTGACCGCCCGGGCGATGCCGAAGTCCATCACCTTGACCTCGCCGCTGCGGGTCAGCATCACGTTGCCGGGCTTGATGTCACGGTGCACGATGCCGTTGCGGTGGCTGTAGTCCAGCGCCCGCAGCACCCCGTCGGTGATCTCCGCGGCCCGTTCCGGCAGCAGCCGGCGGTCGTCGCGCAGCAGGTCGCGCAGCGTCCGCCCGTCGACGTACTCCATCACGATGTAGGGCACCAGGGTAGAGCCGATCATGTCCTCGCCGGTGTCGTAGACGGCGACGATCGAGGGCTGGTTCAGCGACGCCGCTGACTGCGCCTCGCGGCGGAACCGGGCCTGGAAAGTCTGGTCCCGGGCCAGGTCGTCGCGCAGCGTCTTGATCGCGACGATCCGGTCCAGGCGGATATCGCGACCCCGGAAGACCTCGGCCATGCCGCCGCGTCCGACGATCCCGTCGAGCTCGTAGCGACCGCCGAGCATCCGTGGCTGGGTCATGTCTCGCACTTTCCGTTACCGCCCTGCACTCGGATAAGGAGAACTGCTCACTTGTGCCCCAGGTACGCCTGGATGACCTGCACGGCGACCGGCGCGGCCGCGGCCGCGCCGTAGCCGCCGCCCTGAATGATGACGCCGACGGCGATCTTCGGGTTGCCGACCGGGGCGAAGGCGGTGAAGACCGCGTCGTTGAGGCTGGTGTTGTTGATGCCGTTCTGGGCGGTGCCGGTCTTGCCGGCGATCTCGATGCCGGTGACGGCCTTGTTCTCGGCGAACGCGGTGCCGGACGGGCTCTGCACGACCGCGGTCATCATCTGCTGCAGATAGCCGGCCACCTGCGGGGTTACCGGCCGCGATAGCACGGTCGGGGTAACCTGGGTGCGGGACAGGTCCGGCGCCTGCACCTCCTGGACCAGGTGCGGGGTCATCAGCGTGCCGTTATTCGCGACCGCGGCGGCCAGCATCGCCTCCTGCAGCGGCGTCACCGCATCGTCAAACTGGCCGATGGCGGTCAGCGCCGCGTGCGCGGCGTCCCGCTGGACCGGGATCACGCTCGGCGACACCGGCAGCGGGATGGCGAGGTTCGGCTTGTTCATCCCGTACCGGGTGGCGAAGTCGGTCAGCGCCGGGCCGCCCACCTTGACCCCGAGCTTGGCGAACGCGGTGTTGCAGGACAGCAGGAACGCGGTGAGAATCGGCGGGTTCCCGTTCGCGCAGACCTCGTTGCTGTCGTTGACCAGCACCGAGGTCGAGCCCGGCAGCTGGAAGCTGGTCGGGGCCGGCACCGCGGTGGCGGCGTCGCGCACCGCGCCGGTGGAGAACGCCGCCGAGCTGGTGACGATCTTGAAGGTGGAGCCGGGCGGGTAGGTGGCGTTGATCGCCCGGTTCAGCAGCGGCTGCGCCGGATCCGTGCGGATGCGCTTATCGATCTTGTCCAGCTGGCCGCCGTCCAGCGTCGTGTAGGCGTTCGGGTCGTAAGCCGGGTAGGAGGCCATCGCCAGGATCGCGCCGGTAGCCGGGTCCAGGGCGACCACCGCGCCCGGCCGGCCGAGCGCGGCCAGGCCCTTGTACGCCGCCTGCTGCGCCTGCGGGCTGATGGTGAGGTACACACTGGCGCCCTGCCGGGCCTTGCCGGTGAGCAGGCCGATCAGGTTCGGGACCGCGAGTCCGGGCGCCGTGCCGGCCAGCTGGCTGTTCTCGGCCCGCTCGATGCCGGTCTTGCCGAAGATGGAGTCGTACCCGGTGACCGGCGCGTACACCCGGCCGTCCGGGTAAAACCGCTGGTAGTCGCTGGTGCCTTTAATCAGCCGGGAGCCGGCGATCTTCGTGCCGCCGCCGACGTAGATGGCGCCCCGCTGGTACTGGAACTGCTGACTGAAGACCCGGCTGTTGCCCGGCTCGGCCGCCAGGCTGCTGGACTGGAATGCCTGCACGTAGTTAATGTTGAGCAGCAGCAGCAGGAACATTGCCAGGCACGCGAGCGCGACCCGGCCGATGGCACGGTTCATCCGGTCCGCACCACCTGGGTCATGCCCTCATCCTGGATCGGCTGCGGCGCCGGCCGCCGGGCCGTATCACTGATCCGCACCAGCACGGCGATCAGCGCCCAGCTGGAGACCAGCGACGACCCGCCCTGAGACAGGAACGGGGTGGTAATGCCCGTCAGCGGGATCAGCCGGGTGACGCCGCCGACGATCACGAACACCTGCAGCGCCAGCACGAAGGACAGTCCGGCGGCCAGCAGCTTGGCGAAAGGGTCCTTAACGGCGATGGCAGCGCGCAGCCCGCGCTGCACGATGAGGCCGAAAATGATCAGCAGCGCCATCAGCCCGGTAAGACCCAGCTCCTCGCCGAACGCGGTGATAATGAAGTCGCTTTGCACCAGAATCGTGAAGAACGGCTGGCCATGGCCGAGTCCGGTGCCCAGGACGCCGCCAAAGCCCATCCCTTCCAGGCCCTGCACCAGCTGATACCCGTTACCGGTGATGTTCGCGGCAGTGAACGGATGCAGCCAGATGTCGAACCGCTCGCCGACATGGCTGAACAGCCTGCTCGCCAGGTAGCTGCCGGCCGCGAACAGCAGCAAGCCGATCAGCAGCCAGGACGTGCGCTGGGTGGCGATGTAGATCATCACCACGAACATTCCGAAGAACAGCGCGGACGTCCCGATGTCGGTCTCGAAGACCAGGATCAGCAGGCTGGCTGCCCAGGCCAGCAGCACCGGTCCCAGGTCCCGGCCCCGCGGCAGGTCGATGCCGATAAACCGGCGTCCGGCCAGCGCCAGCACGTCGCGCTTGGCGACCAGGTAGCTGGCGAAGAACGCTGCCAGCGCGAGCTTGGCGAACTCCGCGGGCTGCACCGAGAAGCCGCCGATGATGATCCAGACTTTCGCGCCCTGGATCGAGCTCAGGCTGGCGGGCAGCACGGCCGGGAGGGCCAGCAGCACCAGGCCGACGACGCCCAGGGTGTAGGCGTAGCGCTGCAGTACCCGCGCGTCCCGGATGACCGCCAGCAGCGCGATGAAAAGCGCCAGCCCGGCCGCGCTATAGATCACCTGGTAGGTGGTGGCGTGCGCGGATAGGGTCCCGATCGGTGCGCCGGTGGCACTCGGGTTGCCATTCCGGCCCGCCTGCTGCAGCCGGTAGATCATCACGATGCCCAGGCCGTTCAGCACCGCGGCCAGCGGCAGCAGCAGCGGGTCCGCCCACGGCGCGAGGCGGCGGACGGCCAGGTGCGCGGCGAGTGCCAGCGCGGCGAACGCCGCGCCAGCAGAGAGCACCCCCGGCGGCAGCTTGCCGTTCAGCCCGTAGCCGGCGCTGACGTAGGCCAGCAGCACGACCGCGATGGCGAATACCAGCATCGCCAGCTCGGTGCGGCGCCGACCGCGCGGCAGCGGTGCCGCGCGCTCCGTGCCGCCGGGCGGAGCGTAAGCGGCGGAGTTCCCGGTCATCCGGCCCCCCCGGCCTGCGGGCAGTACGGCGGCACGGCAGGCTTCGCCGGCGCGGGCGCCGCCTTGCTCGCCTTGGGCCTGGTCTTCCTGCCGTTCCTGGTGCTGGCCTTCCGCGCGCTGGCCTTCGCCGCGAGCGCGGCCCTGGCCGCGTTCTGCCACTGCCGCACGGCCGCAACGGCGTTCGTGCAGCTGACGTAGTCCTTGCGGACGTTGCTGACGATCTGCCGCGCGCCGGCCAGGCTGCCGCTCCCGGCCACGACGGTGCCGCTGACCGCGCCGGAGTCGGTGGACGGCAGCCCCGAAACCGGGACGCCGGTCCGGTCGTAGACGTGATAAAGCCTCAGTCCGGCCAGCGACTGATTGACGCCGCGGTAGATCACCACCTGGCCGTGGTCGGTACCGACGAAGTACTGATCGCGGGTATACCGCCAGGCCGCGTATCCGCCTCCGGCGACCACGAGCGCCAGCACGACCAGGATGGACGTGACAATCGGCCACCGGCGCCGGGCCACCCCCGTCTCATAGCCAGCCTCGTCCGGCCCGTCGTCCTGGTGGTACCCGGCCGCGCTGCCTGCCGGGCCTGGCCGGGCGGCGACCATCGTGGCCCGGCCGCCAGCGCGGGCTCCCGCTGGCCCAGGGGCCCTGGCCGGGGCCGCGGCGGCCGGCCGGGCCCCCGGCCCCCTGGTCAGGCGGTGCGCCCGCTCGGCCGGGCTGTCGGTAGCGGGCCGCGGCCGTCCGTCGCCGTTCGACGCGGCACCGACGATGACCGGCGCCGTGCTGGGCGTCAGCGGCCCGGTAACGGTATCCACCACGTCGGCGAGCACGCAGGTGATGTTGTCCGGGCCGCCGCTGCGGATGGCGAGCTCGATCAGCGCCAGCACAGCCTCGTCCAGGTCGGGCAGCTTCAGCAGGGTCTTGTGCAGCGTCTCCTCGGTGACGACATCCGACAGGCCGTCCGAGCACAGCAGGTACCGGTCACCGGCCCGGCCTTCCATGGTGGCAAGGTCGGGCACGGCGCCGGTGCTGCTCTGCAGCGCACGCATGACCAGGGAGCGCTGCGGGTGCATCACAGCGGCCTCCGGCGTGAGCCGGCCCTCGTCGACCAGCGACTGGACGAGCGTGTGGTCCCTGGTGATCTGCTGCAGGATGCCGTCGCGGAGCAGGTACCCGCGCGAGTCGCCGATGTGGCAGACGGCGACCGTGGACCCGGACCACAGCAGTGCGGTGAGCGTCGTGCCCATGCCCTCGACAGACGGGTCAGCGACACTCATCTCATGCAGCGTGCTGTTCGCCTCTGCCACGGCCTCGGCCAGGGCTGGCAGCATCTCGCCGACCGCCATGTAATGATCCAGCGGCGCCAGCGCGGAGATGGCGACCGCGCTAGCGACCTCGCCGGCGGCGTGACCGCCCATGCCGTCGGCGATGGCGAGCAGCTGCGGGCCGGCGTAAGCCGAATCCTCGTTGCCCTCACGCAGCAGGCCAACGTCGGAGCGGATCGAGTACCGGAGGGCGAGAGTCATTTACGCAGCTCCAGCGCCGTCTTGCCGATGCGGATCGGCACGCCGACGGGTACCGGAGTTGGCTCGGTCACCTTCTGGCGGTCCAGGTAGGTGCCGTTGGTAGAGCCAAGATCCTCGACGATCCACTGACCATCCTGAGGGAAGAGCCGGGCGTGTCGGGTGGAAGCGTAATCGTCAGCGAGTACCAGCGTGGCATCAGTGGCCCGGCCGATAGTGATCTGCTGATCGGAAAGGCTGATAACGGTGCCCGCCAGCGCGCCCCCGGTCACGACAAGCTGCTGCGGGGCCGACCGGCTGATCCGGGCCGGCTTCTGCCGGGCCACCTCTTTCGGCGGCGCGGCCGGCTGCGGCTTGGGAACCTGCCGGGTCTTGCGGCCCGGCCTGCGCGGCTGGCGCGTCGACCTGCCGAACAGATCCGTGCGCACGACGCCGACGGCTGCGATCACGAACAGCCACAAGACAGCCAGGAACGCCAGCCTGATGAGGGTAAGCGGGAGTGCGTTCATCGGGTCATGAGTCCTTGACTGCCAGGCCGGCCGCGCTGCGAGAGCTACTGCTCGGTGGCACTTGCTCGGTGTCACTGTCACTGCGTAGGTGTTGTTGCTCGGCACCGCCGCGGCGGTCAAGACCACCGCGGCTGCGCCGGCGCGTCCTCGTGGATATCCGTCAGGGCGTGCCTTCCGTTAGCGTGAGCCGTCCCGGCGGAACACCAAAGACGTGCGGCCGAGAGTGACGCGGGTCCCGTCGGACAGCGACACCCGCCGGACCGGCTGGCCGTTGACGAAGGTGCCGTTCGTTGAGCCGAGATCGACCAGAACGATCTCGCTATCCTCTACCCGTAGCTCGGCGTGGTGCCGGGAGACACCAGGATCCACCAGGCGCAGATCGCAGTCCGTGCCGCGCCCCAGGATGGTCAGCGGCGCGCTCAGCTCGTAGATGTGCTGACCGCCGTTGACTTCCTGATCAGGCCCCGATACCAGTAGCCTGGGCGAGCCGCCGAAGCCGCCGGGCCGATGCGGCAGGTCACTGGCCGGCTGCCGGATCTCGCCGTCTTCGACGGTGGTGCCGCGGATGACGCCAGACCGGATCCGGAATGTGCCCGTCGTCAGCTCGGGGAAGCCCTCGAACCGCATCCGTACCGGGCCGACGAACGAGTAGCCCTGTTCCCTGGCGTACTCCCGGGCCAGCGTCGCCAGCTCGATGCCGAGGCTGTCCGCGTAGACGGCCAGCCGCTCGTGATCGCTGTCGGCCAGCTCGACGACGAAGTCATTGGGAACCAGGGTGCGGCCCTGTGCGACGATAGCCGCGCGGTCGTCCATCTCCCGCTGTACCGCGCTGGCGACCTCGACGGGCTGCAGCTCCGACTTGAACGCCCGTGCGAAAGCGCCCTCGACCATGCCTTCCAGCCGGCTCTCGAAGCGCTGCAGAACTCCCACCGCGATCCCTCCTCTCCCTGCTCGCATCTGATGGTAACGGCGGCATGGGACCGCTTGCGGACGTGCTAGCCTGACTGCGCCCAGGGCGGGTGGCGGAACGGCAGACGCGCACGGTTCAGGTCCGTGTGTCCGAGAGGACGTGAGGGTTCAAATCCCTCCTCGCCCACAGTCTAGTTCGTGTACATGTTCGCATAGATTTGATGCTATTGCCCTGGGGCGCAGACGTCGCGCCAGTGCCCGGAAGCCCGGCTGGTTTGCCCGGCAAGGCAGAATTGTTAGCGTGCCGGAACTTCCCGAGGTGGAATCGCTAGCAGCCGACCTGCGCGAGCGCGCGGTCGGGCGGGTTATCGACCGCGCTGACGTGGCCGAGGTAGCGGTGCTGAAGACCTATGACCCCCCGCTCACGGCGCTGCACGGCGGCACTGTCGCCGGCACCGGCCGGAGAGGTAAGTTTCTCGACCTGACGGTGCGGCTGCCGGGCGCGGTGCCTCCCGGCGCTGCGGCCGACGTCCCCGGCCGGGGCAGCCTGCACCTGGTTACGCACCTGGCGAAAGCGGGCTGGCTGCGCTGGCGGGACAAGCTGCCCGAGGCCCCGGCCCGCCCCGGCCGGGGACCGCTCGCATTCCGGCTGCGTTTCGCCGACGGCTCCGGCTTCGACCTGACCGAGGCGGGCACCCGCAAGCGGCTCGCCGTCTACCTGGTATCTGATCCGGCCCTGGTGCCGGGTATCGCGGCGCTCGGGCCTGATCCGCTGGATCCTGCGTTCACCCCGGATATCCTGGCTGGCCTGCTCAGCGGCCGCCGCACCCAGATCAAGGGCGTGCTGCGAGACCAGAAAGTCATCGCCGGCATCGGCAACGCCTATTCCGATGAGGTACTGCACGCCGCCCGGATGTCGCCGTACCGGCTGGCAGCGAGCCTGACCCCGGCCGACGTGGCAGAGCTGCACTCGGTAATCATCGGCACGCTGCGGGAGGCGATCGAGCGCTCCGCGGGCCTGGCCGCCGGCGACCTGAAAGCGGAGAAGAAAGCGGGCCTGCGCGTGCACGGACGGGCTGGCCAGCCGTGCCCGGTGTGCGCAGACACGGTTCGCGAGGTGTCCTTTGCTGACTCGGCGCTGCAGTACTGCCCGACCTGCCAGACGGGCGGTAAGCCGCTGGCCGACCGCCGCTTGTCCAGGCTGCTGAAGTAGCTGAGCCGGCGAGGCCCGGAGAGAAGGCCCGGCCGAGGCCCGGAGAGAAGGCCGGCCCTAGTGGAAGATCTGGCCGACCTTGGCCCATCGCTGCAGGTAGCAGCCGCCGTCATAGAGGGTGGCATCGATTTTCCGGCCGTCCCAGCTGCCCGTTACCTTTGCCCGGCTGGTCCCGATAACAATCATGGGACACATAATGCCCCGGCGCAGCGGCCCGAAGACGCCTGGGCCGGCGGCCATCAGCACCCGGCAGGCGGCGGCCGGATCGGCGCTGGTACCGCCGGCCGGATCGCAGCGCAGCGTCCAGTGCCGGGCGGTGACCCCCGGCCGTCCGGTGACGGTGACCGCCAGTGAGATCCGGGCTGAAGCCCCGCTGCTCGCCGCCGCCCCGCTGGCTGCAGCACTGCCGGCCGCGTTGGCTGAGCTGCCGCTGCCCGGTCCCCCGCCGGCCGGCGCGCTGCCCCCGCTTCCGCAGGCGGCTGCCCCCGCGCACAACGCAGATATCAGGACACACCAGGCTGCAGATCGCGCCCGCGGCAAGACTGGCTTCATGCGGGTTAGACGCACGGGCGGCCGCCACGGTTCCGGCTGCCGGGTTTTGCGGCCGGCGGCAGCCCAGCGGTGACATCATCGGCGGGTGGCGGGGCTGAGGATTGCGGCGGCGACAGCCACCGACCGGGACCGGATCGATGCCACGGCCCGGTCTGTCATCGAGTGCGCCGCCGATCCGATCATTTCCTTCGGCACCGACCGCGCTGCGACGATCTGGAACCCGGCCGCGGAGCGGATGTTCGGCTGGGCCGCTTCCGAGGTCGTCGGCCTGGAGCCGCCGATCATCCCGGAAGAGCTGCGCGCGGAGCATAACGCGGTGCTGGAGCGGGTCCGCGGCGGCGGCCAGATCTCTTTCGCCACCCGGCGGATCTGCAAGGACGGCAGCCTGCTGGACCTGAGGATCGACGCGAGCGCGCTGATCTCGAGCACTGGCGAGACCATCGGCTGGGTGCATGTCTGCCATCAGACCGGTGATGACGAGGCCGTCCGGCATTACATGGCCGAGCGCGCCCGGGTGGTACGGCGGCTCGGTGACGTGGTGGCCGACATGAACGGCCAGCTGGAGCTTGAGGCGGTGCTGGACCGGATCTCGGCCAGCCTGCGTGAGCTGACCCGGGCAGATGCCGGCGGCTTCGTGATGATCGAGAAGGACAAGCTGCGCCTGGTCAGCATGGACGGGCTGCCCGCACGGCTGCGCGGCCGCACCGCGGACCTGGCGAGCAGCATGGTCGGGCAGCTGATGCGGTCCGGCAAGACGGTGATGCTGGCCACCGGTGAATCCGGCCGCTTCGACGACATGATCTGGGCCGAACTGCCGGGCCTGCACACCATCGCGCTCAGCCTGTCGTACGTGGCGGGCCGCCCCTACGGGGCGCTGTACGCCCTGTACAGCCGCCGGAAGGTCGGTCACGTCGAGCTGGAGCTGCTGGAGCTGCTGGCCGGGCACGCCAGCGTCGCGCTGTCCAATGTCACTGCGTTCGAGGAAGTCATCCGGCAGCGCGCGCACGAGCGGGCGGTCATCGACGGCAGCGCGGACGGTATCGCGGTGCTGGACGGCAACGGCCTCGTCCGGCAGTGGAACCGGGCCGCGCACCGGCTGACCGGGATACCGCCGGAAGCGGCCGTCGGCAGGCTGCCCCCGTTCCCGCTGCCCGAGCCCGGCGCGAAGCTGGCCCACCTGCTGCCGAACGGCCGCTGGATCGACCTGCTGCGGACCAGGCTGGCCGACCGTGACGAGCAGGTCCTGGACTTCCGGGACGTGACCGCCGCCAAGGAGCTTGAGGACGCCAAGGACCTGTTCCTGGCCACGACCAGCCATGAGCTGCGCACCCCGATAACCGTGGTGCAGGGCTTCGCGAGCACGCTGGCGAACCGCTGGGACAAGATGTCCGACGCTGACCGGCGCAGCGCAGTGCAGACGATCGCCGACCGGGCCGGATCGCTGGCCCGCCTGGTCGAGCAGCTGCTGCTGGGCTCGCGGGCGGGCGCGGATCAGCTGTCGGTGCGCAACGGGCCGTTCGACCTGGCCGGCCTGCTACGGGGGACCGCCACCGCGTTCCGCCCGCTGTCGGACCGCCATACCCTCGCCGCGGACATCCCGGCCGACCTGCCGGAGGCTTACGGCGACCCGATGGCTACCGACATCATCGTGGGCCAGCTCCTGGAGAACGCGTTCAAGTACTCACCAGACGGCGGCGCGGTGCAGGTCAGCGCCACGGCCGCGGCTGACCTGATCGAGGTCACGGTGGCCGACCACGGCATCGGGATCGCGGCTGCCGACCGGGAGCGGGTCTTCGACCGGTTCGTCCAGGGCGAGGCAGGGGACAGGCGGCGGTTCGGCGGGATCGGGCTGGGCCTGTATATCGTCCGCCAGCTCGCCCGCGCCCAGGGCGGCGAGGTTACCGCGCACGAGCGGCCGGGCGGCGGCACGCTCATGCGGCTGCAGCTACGCTGCCCCGGTGCTGGCGGCGAGCCGCCCGCTGGCGGCGAGCCGCCCGCCGCCGGGCTTCCCGGTTCCGCGCCGCTGCGGGCCGATTCGGGAGCGCTGGGATTCGTGCTGCCGCCGCGGCCGCGCGGAGCCGGCCAGCCGCCCCGGCAGTCGTCGTCCGGGCAGTCGTCCGGGCAGCCGCCGGGACTGGCAGCCGGGCTGCCGCCAGGGACGCCTCCCGACCCGCCGCCGGCCGTACCGCCGGCCCGCCGTGGTGACGCTGAGCCGCAATAACCGCCGGCAAGAAGCGGCGCAGCCGTTTTCCCGTTCGCATTCCCGCTCGATGACTATAGTTCGGCTGTGCGAATGCGAAGTGCTGCGCCAGCACAAAGTCAGCGAAAAGCCAGCTGTCCTTTTCGAGTTCCTTTAACGCTGAATAAACCAGCGGCTCCGCGGTTGTCACCGGAAGCGTGGGAGAGATTATGCGGATAACCGTCTCGATGCAGCGGGCGGCAGCCCTCCTGGCTCTGACCGGACTGGGAATACTGACCTGCGCAGCGCAGCCGCCCGCCTCCTCGGCTGCCGCGGTCTCTCCGGTTGCCGTGCTGCCTGCGGTTGCCGCGGTCTCTCCGGCTGCCGCAGTGCCTCCGGCTGCCGCAGTGCCTCCGGCTGCCGCAGTGCCTCCGGCTGCCGCAGTGCCTCCGGGGCCGGTCTGGCCCGCGCCGGCCGTGCCTGCGAGCGCCCAGTTCGTCACCGCGCCCAGGGTCGCCCCGCCACTGCCCGCCGGGCAGCCGGCGGCGGTCCGCCAGGTCTGTCCCACGCCGACTCAGCCAGGCAGGATGACCTGCATGGCACTGACGCCGGCGGCTTCCCCGGCTGCGCCTTCCACGGGTGCGGGTTCCACGGCAGCGGGCGGCCCCGCGTCGGGGCCGCCGTCCGGGGCGTACTCGCCGGCTAACCTGCAGGCCGCTTACGGACTGTCATCAGCTGCCGCCAGAACGCCGCGGGGTCCGGAAGTTGTCGCCGTGGTGGATGCCTACAACGATCCGCGGGCGGGCGCCGACCTGAGCGAGTACCGGTCTCGCTTCCACCTGCCGTCGTGCACGGTGAGCACTGGCTGCCTGAAAATCGTCAACCAGCGCGGCCAGCGCGGTCCGCTGCCCGCCGCGGATCCGTCCGGCGCCTGGGAGCTGGAGGAATCGCTTGACCTGGAAATGGTCTCCGCAGCATGTCCGCGCTGTCATATCTTGCTGGTCGAGGCTGACTCCAATTCCATTTCGGCGCTGGCGACAGCTGAGCGAATCGCGACCCTTGCCGCTAATGCCGTTTCGAATAGCTGGGGCAGCGGCGCGGAGTTCACCGGCCAGACGGTTTTTGATCCGGAGTTTGACCGGCCGGGTGTCGCTATTACGGCCGCGGCCGGCGATTTCGGCTACGGCACCCAGTATCCGGCCGCGTCCCCGTTCGTCACCGCCGTGGGCGGCAGCACCGGGGCGGCTGCCGGGCTCCCCGGCAGCGCAGCGCAATCGGTCTGGCCCGGTACGGGCTCGGGCTGCTCGGTCCTGGAACCGAGACCGTCCTGGCAGCGGGCCCCCGGCGGCTGCCTGAACCGGACCGAGAACGACGTGGCTGCTTACGCCGATCCGTCGCCGGGCGTCGCCGTATATGACTCGGTCCGCTATCAGGGGCAGGCACCAGGCTGGACGCGGCTGGGGGGCACGAGCGTCGGCGCGCCGATTATCGCCGCGGCGTACGCGCTTGCCGACGTCGCCGCCGGCGGCCCGGGCCGGGCGCTCATCGCCGGCACCTACCCCGCGGCCTATCTCTACCGCCACGGCGGCTTTACCGACGTGACCAGCGGGGCCAACGGCAGCTGCGAGCCCGGGCGGCGGTATCTGTGCCGGGCAGCCGCGGGCTACGACGGGCCTACCGGCCTGGGCATCCCGGCCGGAACCGCGGCTTTCAGCGGGCCCGCGGCCGGAGCCGTCACTGTCGTCAATCCTGGCACCCGTGTTCTCTCGGCCGACTCGCCGTCCCGGCTGCCGGTCCGGTTCACCAGCACCGCCGGCGGTGGTCGCGCCCGGGTCACCGGCACCGGGCTGCCGGCCGGACTGCGGCATTACGCCGCGGGTGCCTTCAGCGGGCTCGCCCCGCGCCGGGCCGGCAGCTACCGGGTCACTGTCACCGTGGCCGTGGCCGGCGCCGGCACCGGGTCAGCGGCCTTCACGGTTGTAGTACTGCCCAGGCTCGCTGACGCCCATCCGGGCGCCGGGACGGTCCGGCTCGGCAGTACCGGCGAGTGTCTCGTGCCGCCGGGATCCCGCAACCGCGGCCGGGTGCTAGTCGCCGGCTGCGTCGGGCAGCGCGCCCGCGGCTGGGAGTTCGTCAGCGGCCCGAGTCCCTGGTCCGGCGGCACGCTGCGGCGCGGTGGCCAGTGCCTGACGGCGGCGGCCGGCTCGCAGCCGCTGATTACGCTGCGGCGGTGCCGCGCGGGGGCCGGCCAGCTTTGGCAGTACCGGTCGCAAGGCCGTCTGTATAACGCGCATACGGGTCGCTGCCTGGCCGCCGCGGCGGCCCGGCCGCGCAGCGGCAGCGCGGCAGTCGCGGCGGCGTGCGGCCGGGCTGCCCAGTCGTGGCAGCTGCCGCCGGCCCCGATCCTGGCCGCAGTCGGCGGCCTGTGCCTGACAGCTCCGCGCGCCAGCGTCGGCACCCAGGTCGAGGTGGCCCGGTGCACGTCCGGCGGCACGCAGAGATGGGTCGCGGGACTCAGCCGTGCCCTGATGATCGGCGGCAGATGCGCGAGTGTGAGCGGCGCGAGCCGGACCGACGGAGCGGCCGTGGTGGTGAGCCGGTGCAACGGGTCGGCAGCGCAGCAATGGCTGCGGGGGCCCAACGGCGAGCTGCTGAACGCGAACTCCAGCCGGTGCCTCGCCGATACCGGCAACTCAGCCGTGCCCGGCGCGAAAGTGACTCAGCAGGATTGCTACAGCCAGTCCGGCGAGGCCTGGCTGATCAGCTAGCTGCCAGTGCGAGAGCGTCAGCAGCCGGGGCTGCGGCGACTCGGCCTACTGGTCTACTGGCCGACTCGGCCTTACTGGCCTACTGGGCCCGGACGGCCTCACGGCCGGCGACTATGCGCCGGCGGGTTACCGGATCGCGCAGCACCGGCTCGCCACCCGACGCCGCGATGTAGCGGTCGACGATGCTGATGACATCCTCGCCCTCCTCCATGATCTGGCCGCGTTCCATCCAGATCACCCGGTTGCACGTCTCCTCGATCTCCGCCAGGTTGTGCGCGACCAGGAACACGGTGCTGGCCGCGCCGCGCAGCTCGGTAATGCGGTTATGGCTCTTGACCCGGAACTCCGCGTCCCCGGTGGCCAGGGCCTCGTCCACCAGCAGCACCTCATGGGTCTTGGCGGCGGCGATCGCGAACCGCAGCCGCGAGCCCATGCCGGAGGAGTAGGCCTTCATCGGCAGGTTGATGTGCTGGCCGACGCCGGAGAAGTCGACGATGCTCTGGTACTTGGCTTTGATCTCCTGCTTGCTCATGCCCATGGCGAGGCAGCCGAGGACGACATTGCGCTCACCGGTGAGGTCTTCCAGCAGCGCCGCGTTCACGCCCAGCAGGGACGGGCCGCCGGTGGTGTAGACGTTGCCCTGCTCGGGGGGGAGCAGGCCGGCGATGGCCCGCAGCAGCGTCGATTTACCCGATCCGTTACGGCCGATGACGCCGATGGCGTCGCCCTGATAGGCGATGAAGGACATGCCGCGGATCGCGTGCACCTCCCGGACCGAGCCGCCGGTCTTACGGCCGATGATCCGCAGCAGCGCCGTTGCCGCGGTGCCCTTGTCACCGCCCGCGCCGAAGACGCGGTACACCACATGCAGGTCGTCGACGACTACCAGCGGGTCAGCCACGGCCGTACCGCACCTCCGCCCGCCAGAAGAAGAAAAACCCGACCACAAGGGCAAGCAGCGCCCAGCCTACGGCGTAGTACCAGTCGAAGCCCGTGCTGCCGATCGGGTGGCAGTAGGCGCTGAACGTGTTGTACTTTCTGTCTTCCGTCGCCCACTGACCGCATTTGATCGCGTTGTAGGCCTTACTGCCCCGGATGCTCTGGCGCTGCGACAGCAGCAGCGCGTTGCGCATCAGCGTGATGTACAGCGCCGCCGGGTTGAGCTGCAGGATTACCTTGAGCCAGACGGCGGAAATCGTCGTCAGGTTCGCGATGCTGAACATGACGCCGGAGGCATACATCCAGGTACGCAGCAGGAACGGGAGCAGCTGGCTGAAGTCGTTAACTTCCGCTCCCAGCCGGGCGACGAAAAGCCCGACCCCGACGTTAAAGATCGTCTGCAGCAGCAGCACCGGGAGGGCCAGCAGCCAGTACCAGGTCACGGGCTCGCCGGTGCCGAGCACGATGACCACCAGCACCGCCATGGACAGGAACATCTGCTGCAGCTCGATCAGCACGTAGGCGAGCGGCAGCGAGGCGCGCGGGAACTGCAGCGCCCGGATCAGCGGCAGGCTGTCCGTGATCACCCGCGAGGTGGAGATGAACGCCCGCTGGGTGAAGTTGAAGACGAACACCCCGACGACCAGGAAGGACAGGAAGTTGGGGATGCCACGGCTGGATTTCAGCAGCACGCCGAAGATCAGGTAGTAGACCGCGACGTTCAGCAGCGGGGTGAGCACCTGCCAGAGCTGACCGAGCCTGGCCCGGGTGTACACCGCGATGTTGCGGGCAGTGGCGAACGCCATGATGAAATGCCGCCGCTGCCACAGCTGCCGGAGATAGGAAAGGACCGAGGGCTGGGCCGCGCTCGGCCGCAGCCCGTATTCGGCGGCGAGCTGCGCGAGCGGCGGCCCCGGCAGCTGTGTTACGGCCACCCCGCCGCCGGGTGCTTCCTGGCCGGACAGCAGCCGCCCCGGCGAAGTCAGCCGGTCCTCATCCTTCACGAGGCAGGCCAGTCGGCGGCGGGGACAGCGGGCACGGTCGCGAGGCTACCATCAGCAACCCGAGCCGGGTCCCTGCCGAGCAGCAGCTCGCATCGCCGGCTGAACCGGCTGCTCAGCACGGTTCGCTGCCCTCTGGCCGCAGCCGTCTGGTGCCTGTACGCTACCGATGGTGGAGCTAAAGCTGCGCAGTGCGACTAGCGGCGACCGCACCGTCGTGTCGGTACAGGGGGAAATCGACCTGTACACCGCACCCCGGCTGCACGGCGAGCTTGCCCGGCTGCTGGCAGACGGCGCACCGCGCAAGATCGTGGTCGACATGGCCGGCGTCGAGTTCTGCGACTCCACCGGCATGAACGTGCTGCTGGCCGCGCACCGGCGGGCGCGCGAGCAAGGCGGAGACCTCGAGCTGGCCGGTCCCCGGCCGACCGTACAGAAGATCTTGCTGGTGACGGGCCTGGAGTCCGTTTTTGCCGTGTATAACGTCGTGCAGGACACCTTCCCTCGGGACCCGGTGCTGACTGACACGGTGCTGACTGACACGGTGCTGACTGACACGGTGCTGACTGACACGGTGCTGACTGACACGGTGCTGACTGACACGGTGCTGACTGACACGGTCCTTAGTGACACCGTCCTGGACGACCCCGCGGCCTTACGCTGACCACGGCGCATGCGCCTGGCGGCACTAAGCTCGCCGTATGCCAGCGCCCGGCGACGTCGCAGTTGTCATTCCCGCCCTGAACGAGGCGGACTGTATCTTCGCCACCGTGACCGCCGCCGTCAGCCTGCCGGGCGCTGACATCATCGTGGTCGTCGACGACGGTTCGGCGGACGGCACCGCGGCTGCCGCCGAGGCGGCCGGCGCGTGCGTCCTGCGGCATGCCCGTAACCGCGGCAAGGCGGCGGCGATGGAGACCGGCGCCGAGGCTGTGCGGCTGATCGAGGGCCGGATGGCGGCGAGCCTGATGGCGGTGAGCCGGATGATCGAGCCGGGGCCGGCCGCCGGCACCGGCCGGGCACGGCCGCGGCATCTGCTGTTCCTGGACGGCGACCTGGGCGCGAGCGCCGCGCAGGCCGGCCCGCTAGCGGAGCCGGTACGAGCCGGCACCGCCGACATGACGATCGCCGTGTTCACGGACCGGGTGCGGGCCGGGGGCCACGGACTGGTGACGGGACTGTCGGGAGCCGGGATTGAGCGGGCTACCGGGTGGCGGCCAGCTCAGCCGCTGAACGGGCAGCGGTGCCTGACGCGGGCCGCATTCGACGCGGCACTGCCGCTCGCCGCCGGATTCGGCGTCGAGACGGGCCTGACCATCGACCTGATGCGCCTGGGACTGCGGCTCACCGAAGTCGAGGTTCCGCTGTCGCACCGCGCCACTGGCGGCGACTGGAAGGCCCAGCTGCACCGGGGGCGGGAATTCGCCGACGTCGCGCGCGCGCTCGCCGCCCGGGCAGGCAGCGGCGGCAGAGCCGGGCGCCAGACACGGCGCGCCGCCGGGGTCGGCCAGCGGGTGAGCTGATGGCCGGGGCTTCCGTCCGCCGGGCAGGGACTGCCGGGCTGGCGCTGGCCGGCCTCAGCATCGCCCTGACCTTCACCGTCGCGCTGCTCGGCCCGTCCCTGCTGGAGCCGGCGCTTGCCGGGCCGCCCGGCCAGCCGCCGTGGTCACTCGCCGCGCACCCGTCGGCCGCCCTGGTCGTCGCGCTCACCGCAGCCGCAGTCGCCGCGGGTACCGCGGGCCTCGTGCTGATGATCCGCGCGATGCGGCGCGGCTGGGCGGTCTCGCCCTGGCTGATCTTGGCGGCCGGCGTCGTCGCTGCCGCGGCGCTGACGCTCGTGCCCCCTTTCGGCTCATCGGATCATCTCAGTTATGCCGCTTACGGGCGGATGGTGGCGACCGGGCACGACCCCTATACGACCACCCCGGCGGCACTCGCCCGGCTGGGTGACCCCGTCGGCCGCGCCGTGCAGGACTGGCGGTCCAGCCCGTCCGTCTACGGCGCGCTGGCCACCGTCGGTCAGGCCCTTGCCTCGCTGATCGGGGGAGCATCGGTGCGGGCGACCGTGTTTGTGCTTTCGGTGCTTAACTTTGCCGCGTTCACTCTCACCGGACTGCTGCTGCACCGGCTCGGCCGCGGCGACCGGCAGCGCCAGCTGCGCGCCGCGCTGCTGTGGACGGCAAACCCGCTGCTGCTGCAGGTGCTGGTTGCCGGCGCGCATCTGGACAGCCAGGCCGTGCTGTTCGCGATTGGCGCGCTGTACGTGCTGCGGCGGTACCTTCCCGGCACCGGGCACGCCGGGCACGCCGGGCGGGCGGGCCGCCGGGCTTGCGTGGGCGGGGCCGCGGGCGTGGCCGCGGGAGCGGGCTTTGCGGTCAAGCCGACGATGGTGCTGGCCGCCGCGGGCCTTGCGGTTGCCTGCGTGCTGGCGGCGGGCGCGCGGCGCCAGCCGGGCGCCGCGGGCGGCTGGCGCGACGTCGCGCCCGCGCTCGGCGGCCTGGCGGCGGGTTTCGCCGCGTCGGCGGGAGCCGCGGTGGTGATCTGGGGCCCGCGCTCGCTCGCCCCGGCCTTGCGCGCTGGGAGCTATGTGTCGGTCGGGTCGCCGTGGCGGGCCGTGCGGTCGCTGCTGCGGCTGGCCGTCGGGGAGGGCGCGGCGGAGAGCGTCGTGAAAACCGGGGCGGCGGCGCTGGCGCTGGCGCTGGCCGGCCTGCTGATCGCGTCCATCCGCCGCAGTGAGCCGGGTAGCTGGCCGGAGGTGCCCGGCCTGGCGCCCGCCGCCGCGCCGGCGGGTGCGGCACCTGAGATCGCCGCCGCACCGGGGGGCGCCGCACCGGGGGGCGCCGCCGCACCGGGGGGCCGCGCACGGGCGGATGCCGGCCTCAGCGGCGCGGCGCTCCTGATGCCGGCCGCTGCCTTCGCGGTGACGCTAGCCTGGCTTGTCGCGTGGCCGTACGTGCTGCCGTGGTACGACAGCCTGGCCTGGGCGCTACTCGCCCTGCTGCCCATATCCCGGCTGGACTGGCTGATGCTGGCTCGCACGACGGCGCTCGCGCTCGGCTACCTTCCGGCCCGCGGGGTGGTCGTGCCCGCCAGCCTGCGCTGGCTGGAAACCGTCGGCCGGAGCGCTGTTACCCCCGCGGTGCTGCTGGCGGCGGCCGTCGTTCTGGTAGTCATGATCTGGCCCGGCAGGACTACAGGTAAGGCCCGGACGTCCGCGGCGCGTTTGCCTGCTGCCCGTCGTCCATCGGCATGACTCCGGGCGGCAGGGCCCGTCGCATCTGCTCCAGCTGCGCCCGTGCGGCCATCTGCTGGGCGAACAGCGTCGTCTGGATGCCGTGGAAAAGGCCCTCCAGCCAGCCGACAAGCTGCGCCTGGGCGATGCGCAGCTCGGCCTCGCTAGGGACGCTGTCCGCGGCGAAGGGCAGCGACAGCCGGTCCAGCTCGTCGACCAGCTCCGGGGCCAGGCCATCCTTGAGTTCCTTGATCGAGCTCTTGTGGATCTCCTTGAGCCGGGCCCGGCTCTTTTCGTCCAGCGGGGCTGCCTTGACCTCCTCCAGCAGCTGGCGGATCATGCTGCCAATCCGCATGACCTTGGCTGGCTGTTCCACCATCTCGGTGACCGGCCGATCGCCGGAGCCCGGCTCGCCGGACGACTGCGCCGCCCCGGCGTCGACGGTGAAGCCGACGCCGTCAGGGCCGACTACGACGACCCTGCCGTGCGGCTCGGATTCGGGACTGGTCTCGTCACTCATGGTCTTAGTCTGCCGAGACTCCGCCCGGGCGGCTGCTCCGGGGCCGGCTCGCCGCCTGGTCTGCCGTCCTGGCAGGCCGTTCTGCCGCCTCGGTGGTTTTTGGCGTTGCGGGCGGCGCTTTCGCGGGCTTAGCGTCGCGATAGGACCCGGTAAATAGATTCGTCAGGTATGCCGGGACGGCCGGCTGGCCTAGGCTCTTGCGGTGCGGAGCTTTCCTGGCCGGCGTGTACCCGCTCCTGCGTTCGGTGAGGAGAGACGTGGGTGAGAACGTGGCAGATAATGCCCGGAATGACACACCGGGACCGGTGCCTGATGAAGTTCCCGGGCCGCCGCCTGCCCGTAATCCGGCGCGGGCCCCGGATCTGCCCGGTACCCAGCCGCCGTTCGCGCGAATGGCGGTCCCGGCGGCTGCGCAGTCAGCAGGGCATGAGCCCGGCGCCGCGCCGGACGACGATCCGGGCGCTGCTCAGTGGGCGGCCCGCAGCGACGGCCAGCGGAGCTTGCCGGATACAGGCGCCCCGGCTGACGGCCGGAGTTTCGCCGGCGGGAGCAGCATTCCTGGCGGGGAAAGTTCGGGCGGCCGGGGGAGCACCGCTGGCGGCCGTAGTGCGGCAGGTTTCGGCGAAGCCGCGTCCGGTCCGGATTATTACTCGCCAGGTAGCTACGAGACGCACGGTTCCGGCGCGGCCGGATACGGGTTCGACGACTACGGGCCAGCCGACTACGGCATCGACGACTACGGTCCGGCCGTCAACGGCAGCAATGACCAGGCATCCGAGAGCTACCGCACCCCCGAGTACGGCCTGGCTGACTACGGGCCCGCCGCCTACGCCCCGCAAGTTGCCGGTGCCGACGCGCCGGGAACCTTAGGCCAGCCACCGGGCAATGAGGGCGCCGGCGAGTACGGCGGTGACGAGTACGGCAGTGCCGAAAACGGCGGGGACGAGTACGGCAATGCGGAGTACGGCGTCGGCGATTACGGACCGGGCGAGTTCGGTCCCGGCGGGTACGGGCTCACCCAGTACCCGGCCGCCGGGTCCTACGGGGCCGCCCGCATTTCCCCGCCGCCGGCCGCAGGCGCGAACGGCATGCCTGGCGGCGCGGCGTCAGCTGCATCTGCCGTCTCGCATCACGGGACGGGTAAGCACGGACAGCCGGACCCCACCGCGGCCGCCGGGGCTGCGGTGCGAAGCGGGCCGCCGGACAGCTCCCCGGCAGCGGCTGGTCCTGTCCCGGCGGCTGGTCCTGTCCCGGCGGACGGTCCCGCGCTAGCGGCTGGCAGCCACGCCGCCGCCGGCACGCCCGCTGCCAGCGGCCCGGCGACCGGATCGCGGCCGCCAGCCGCGGTGGCCGGAAGCGAGCATCTAACGCCCGAGCTCCTGCTGCCGGGCCGCCGCCGGGCCCCGGCACCCGGCTGGCGGCGGCTGATTTACCAGTTCACCGGGGGCGCCCTGCGAGTGCCGCTGTCTGCGGCCGAGCTGCGCCGTCAGGATATGATCAGCCGCGCCCGGGCACCTGTGGTAGGCGGTCATCACCGGGTCGCCGTCATGAGTCTTAAGGGCGGCGTCGGCAAGACCACCACGACCGTGGGGCTTGGCTCGACGCTAGCTGCGCTGCGCGGCGACCGGGTCATCGCCGTAGACGCCAACCCGGACCGGGGCACACTGTCGGACAAGGTGCCGCTGGAAACCGCGGCGACTGTGCGCGACCTGCTGAACGAGCGCGCCCAGGTCCGGCGCTACGCCGACGTGCGGACCTTCACGTCGCAGGCCGCGAGCAGGCTCGAGATCCTGGCTTCCGACCGGGACCCGACCGTGTCGGTCGCCTTTAGCGAAGCGGACTACCGCAATGTATGCGCGGTGCTGGAGCATTACTACTCCATCTGCCTGACCGACTGCGGGACCGGGCTCATGCACTCGGCGATGGCCGGGGTGCTGCGGCTCGCCGACCAGGTCGTCATGGTCAGCACTCCGTCTGTAGACGGGGCGCGCAGCGCCAGTGCGACGCTGGACTGGCTGGAGGCGCACGGGTACGGCGGGCTGGTGCGCGACGCAGTCGTCGTGCTCTGCGCGGTACGGCCGCGCAGCCGCAGCTCGGTTGACCTGAACCGGCTGGAGGAGTATTTCGGGGCCAGGTGCCGGGCGGTGACCAGGATCCCCTACGACCCGCACCTGGAGGAAGGCGCCGAGATCGAGCTAGACCTGCTCGGCCGCGGCACAGCTGACGCTTATCTCGCGCTGGCAGCAGTAGTGGGCGACGGCCTGGCCAGGCCCAGGGGTTACCCGCTGCCCGCGGTCGGCTCCGGCTGACCCTGGCGAGGCTGAAAGCCGGAGGGCGAAGGCCCGGCGCCGGGCTGTCCTGGCTGCTCCTGGCGCGATCCGGGTGCCGGTATATTGGCCGCCGATGCGCGCCGAGCGGAGTGCCCATGACTGACCCGGCGCTCGCCGGGCCGGTTTTCCGGCCTGGTCCGGCCCGGGGCCGGGTGTACTGCGCAGCGCGCACCGTCCGGACCACCGAGGTGACGCCGTCAGCCCGGCTCCGCCTCGACGCGCTGGCCAGGTACCTGAGCGACGTCGCCGAGGATGACCTTGCCGACAGCGGCCTGGACGAGCAGTACGGCTGGCTGGTGCGCCGGGTGGTGGTGGCGATCCGGCGATATCCGGTACGCGGGGAACAGCTGCGGCTGGCGACGTTCTGCTCTGCTACCGGGCCCCGGTGGGCTGAGCGGACCACCACGATTGCCGGGTCGGGTACCGACCTGGTGCAGGCCACGGCCGTGTGGGTAGCCGTCGCCCGGTCGGACGGGCGCCCGGTCCCGCTGGGCGCCGGCTTTCACCGCCGGTACGGCGCTGCCGCGCAAGGACGCACAGTGTCGGCGCGCCTCTACCACCCGGGTCCGCCCGGACCGCCCGGCCGGGAGCCGGACCGGCCCTGGCCACTGCGGGCCAGCGACTTTGATCCGGCAGGTCATGTCAACAACGCCATTCACTGGGCCGCCGCCGAAGACGTGCTGGACCGGGCCGGCTGGCTGCCGGCCAGCGTGGAGCTGGAATATGACCGGCCCATCCTGCCGGGCTGCGAATTGCGGCTCGCCGTAAGCCGGGCCAAAGTCGACCTGACCCGGGACGAGATCCGGCTCTGGCTGCTGGACGGCACCAGGAAGCTAGCCTCAGCGCGGCTTGCCGGCCCGTGACCGTTGCGCGCAATGGATGAGCCGCGCCAGGCGGCCGCTGGTGCGCTGATACCGTGCTGCCGGAAGCCGGCCTGGCCGAGTGCCGGCCGGTATGTTACTGACGGAGGCAGACGTAGTGGAACCGAAGCCTGCGGCTGGTGAACACGGCGATCGCTGGCCGGGACAGGAGAGCGAGCCCGTCGAGATTTTCACTGACGGCGCGTGCAAGGGTAATCCGGGTCCAGGCGGGTGGGGCACTATTTTGCGGTCCGGGCGGCATGAGAAGGAGCTGTACGGCGGTGATCCCGCGACTACTAATAACCGGATGGAAATCATGGCCGCCATCCAGGGACTGGAGAGCCTGACGAGGCGTTCCAGCGTGCGCTTGTACACCGACAGTGAGTACCTGCGCAAAGGCATCAGCGAGTGGGTGGCTGGCTGGAAGCGCAATGGCTGGAAGACGAAAGATAAGAAATCGGTCAAAAACGTCGACCTTTGGACCCGACTCGACGATGCTGCCCACAGGCACCAGATAGAGTGGCTATGGGTAAAGGGTCACGCGGGGCACCCGGAAAACGAGCGTGCTGACGTGCTGGCCTGCCGGGGAGCTGATGAGGCGGCGGCCCGTGCTGAAGTTGTCGGCCCGCATTTCATTCGTGTGTTCGAATGATAGTTCGAGGATGCACCACTAGCAGACGGTCATGCTCTGCGCACGAGCAGGTAGCCGCAAGAGCAGGTAGTTAGGTGACGAGGCGCACGGCCGTGGCGGTGCGGGATCGGCCAGCTACGAATTCGAGGCAGTCAAACAGCGGGAGTGACGAGAATGAAGCGAACTTTCTGGCTAACGGCGCTGCCGTTGCTGGCTTTCCCAGTCGCCGCGTGCGGTAATGGTGCCGCTACGCCGACCGGCCAGGTTTCGGCGCTGGCGTCAAACTCCAACGTACGCATGGATCTGGCACAGGCCCAGGGGATAGTCCAGGGCTGCCTGAAGAACGGTGACATAACGAGTCGTGCTGGACGGAAGAAAATCTACCTGTGCCTGTTCCCCGGCGGCCAGATCCCCCCGGCGTTCACGCAGTGCGCCACATCGTCCGTCATGCACGACGTGTTCTCCCAGGCCGGGCGGCAGCAGTTCATCACCAAGGACCTGCCAGGGTGCCTGCTGGCGCACCGGTAAGCGGGACTGCGCTCCCTGACCGGCTTGCGCGGAATTCAGGAGCGGTTTGGGCGGAGCGGAAGGTGTCGGATTTCTCTCAGACACCGATCTCTCATAGCTATTTACGTGGATGTCCGAACTCGACCGGCTCGGCCGGGTGGCTTCCTAAGGCAGGCGCCGCCATCGGCGGCACCAAGCTTCTCCTGGATGAGTACAGCCGCGTGGCCCCTGCGCCCGACGAACGACGCAGGGGCTACGCGGGCCGCAAACAGATGGGTTACTGGTCAGCTGCGTTACCGGGTGCCGAAGACGCGCACCTGGTAGTGGCAACCGCCGTTGGCGTTGAGCCGGTAAGTGGAACCACTGGGCGCGTTCGCCCGCACCGTCTTGGTCGCGACGAACCGGCTGCGGCTCTTGGTGTTGGCGATCGCCTGACCGGCCACCCCGTTGCCGTCCCGGTTCGCATTGGACTGGGACCGGCTGCCGCGCGCCTTGCCGCCCTGGCGCATTTCACCGGTGTCCTGGCGCATCTCACCGCCGTCCTGGCGCATGTCGTCCTGCCGGGGATCCATCGACTGACTGTCGTGGCCCTCCGGCTGCCGGTCCTGGCGCTGCCCCTTCTTGGGGTCACGCTGGTTGTAAGCCATGGTGCCTCCCTGGTGCTGCGTCTACTCGGGACGTCTGAAACGCGCGGAGTTCTCGCCAGCCTCTGCCTGTATTTCTCGCCGGATTCCGCTCCGGTAATTCGCTTCCGGTATCCGATTACCCGCTACCGCGGTCGCTGAATATTCGCCGCGCGGCGTTAGTAATACGCCGCCAGTAAGTTGAATGCGGGAAATCCGGTGTGGGACTCCGTTGGAGAAGAGTGCAACTCTTCTGAGATTATGCAGTGTGAAGCGTTTTGACCGGCGACTTCGACGCCTCTGGCGCTTCCACTTCCGCCGCGAGCACGAACGCATCTATGGCGCGCTTTACCGCAAAATCCGCGCCCTCGCAGCGTAACCAGCTCACCGCACAAGAGCCGCGCCCGCTGGAGAATTTGACGGACGGGTTACCGCAATCACGGGTGGCCACCGCGCCGCGCGGACCACTGCCCAAACCCAGGCCCTCGGGCGGCCCGCAGGCCTGGATTTTTCATGGGGTAGGCAGGGCGCTCCTTGATTATGAGTCGGGCTTTTTGATCAGGGTTTCCGTTCTGCGGGCAGGGCTGGGGTCCGGCTGTCGCGCCGGGGCGCCGGGTTCCACGCTCCGGGCTGGGTCTTTTCTGTGTCGTCGGGTCGGCGGTACCGGGGTCAGGCCGGGGCGGGCAGTGCCCGCACCGCATGCCAGGCGGCGGTGAGGTCGGTGGTCCAGGGCCAGTCCGCGCGCAGGTGCAGCCAGCGTTTCCGCTGGCCGCGGGTGAGGCGGGCCGGGACGTGCAGGAACCGGAACCGCAGCAGCTTGGGGGCCGCGTCCCGTAGCTCGCCGGCTGGCAGGGCGAGGTGCCGGAAGCAGGCGAGCAGGTTCGCGGCCAGGGCGACGACCCGGGTCCAGGCCACGTTGATCGCCCAGTGCCGCGACGGCCAGCGGT
>JAABUX010000717.1_pt1 | contig 54505 bp, 49 predicted proteins | sample 5561851 | NCBI WGS metagenome assembly JAABUX01 (sample SAMN10711883, study PRJNA513361) | rock metagenome | isolation source: Antarctica rocks | place: Antarctica: Victoria Land, Richard Nunatak red sandstone | collected 2016-01-03
CCCGCGCTGCTCCAGCCGGCGGACCCGCTGGTGGGCGGCCGAGGTGGACAGGCCCGTGTCGCGGGCCAGATCGGCGTACGAGCGGCGGCCGTCGCGCACCAGGAGGGCGAGCAGCCGGCGGTCGAGTACGTCGAGTGCGGCGTCGGTCATGGCGACCACCGCCGGCAGTCGAGTGCGGCGTCGGTCACGGCGACCACCGCCACGTCGCGCACCGCCACGTCGCGCGCGGCCCCGCCTTGCACCGCTCGGCGGCGAGGCCGGTCATGACCTCGTCAACGCCCGGCCGATGACGACCCGCTGCACCTGGTTCGTGCCCTCGAAGATCTGCATGATCTTGGCCTCACGCAGGTAGCGCTCGGCGGGGAAGTCCTCGACGTAGCCGTACCCGCCCAGCACCTGGACGGCATCGGTCGTCACCCGCATGGCCGTGTCGGTGGCGAACAGCTTGGCCATGGACGCCTGCGTGGCGTACGGCCGACCGGCGTCCTTGAGGCGGGCGGCAGTCAGGTACAGCGCGCGGGAGGCCTCGACCGCGGTCGCCATGTCCGCCAGCAGGAACGACACGCCCTGGAAGTCCGCGATCGCCCGGCCGAACTGCCGCCGTTCGACGGCATAGGACACCGCGACGTCCAAAGCCGCCTGCGCGAGTCCGACGGCGCACGCCGCGATGCCGAGCCGGCCGCCGTCCAGGGCGCTCATCGCGATCCGGAAGCCCTCGCCCTCGCCCGCCAGCAGCCGGTCCGCGGGTACCCGGGCGCCCTCGAGCACGAGGGAGGCGGTCGGGGAGGAGCGCATGCCCATCTTGCGTTCTGGGGTCTGGGGCAGCAGGCCCGGGGTCCCGCCGTCCGCCAGCAGGCAGGAGATGCCGGCCGGCCCCGGGCCGCCCGTACGGACCATGAGGTTGTAGGTGTCGGCGTGACCGCCGTGGGTCACCCACGCCTTGGTGCCGTCCACGACGTAGTCGTCCCCGTCGCGCACCGCCCGTGTGGACAGGGCGGCCGCGTCCGAGCCGCTATGGGCCTCGGACAGGCAGTACGCGCCGAGCAACTCACCGCCGAGCAGGTCCGGCAGCAGGGCGTCCTTCTGCTCCGCCCTACCGAACTGCGCGAGCGGGTAGCAGGACAGGGTGTGCACGCTGACGCCGACCGCGACCGCGGCCCATGCGCGCCCGAGCTCCTCCAGGACCTGCAGGTAGACCTCGTAGGGCTGGCCGGCCCCACCGTACTCCTCGGGGTAGGGCAGCCCGAGCAGACCGGCCTTGCCCAGGGTGCGGAACAGCTCGCGCGGGAACTCCCCGCGCGCTTCGCAGTCCGCTGTCTGCGGCGCGACCTCCCCCGCCACCAGCTCGCGGGTGAGCTCGAGCAGCGCCTCGGCCTCGGGTGAGGGCAGCGTGCGTACGACGGTGGGCACGGGCGCCTCCAGGACGGCTCGGGCAGAGCACCGCAGCCTATCGACGGCGCCCTCCCCCTGCCCTCCCTCTCGTCCCCTCCCTCGCCCCTCGCCCCAGTTCCCCGCCGATCAAAGCGAAAGGCCCATGATCGTCACAGTGATCATGGGCTTTTCGCCTTGATCGGCGCGAGATTTCGAGGGGCGGGAGATTTCGAGGGGCGGGAGGGCCTGGGGCGCGGGGTGGGACGATGCCGGGCGTGGCCGGTTCGCTGATGCTCCTGGACTCCCCTGCCTTGTGGTACCGCGCGTTCCACGGCGTTCCGGACACGGTGCGCTCCCCCCAGGGCGAGCCGGTGAACGCCGTACGCGGCTTCCTGGACCTGGTGGCCCGGGTCGTACGCGAGCAGCGGCCGGCCCGGCTCGTCGCCACCGTCGACCTGGACTGGCGGCCGGCGTTCCGGGTGGCGGCCGTGCCGTCGTACAAGCTGCATCGCACGAGCGAGGGCGGCGCGGAGGCGGAGCCGGCGGCGCTGGCACCCCAGGTCGCGGTGCTGCTGGAGGTGCTCGAGGCGCTAGGGGTGCCGGTCGTCGGCGCGCCGGGCCATGAGGCCGATGACGTCCTCGGGACGCTGACCACGCGCGAGGCCGGCGCGGTCGACGTCGTGACCGGAGACCGTGACCTGCTGCAGCTGGTGCGCGACGACGGACCCGTCCGGGTGCTCTACGCGGTCGAGAAGATGAAGCCCTACACCGAGCAGACGGTGGCGCGGAAGTACGGCATCCCGGGCACGGCGTACGCCGAGTACGCCTGCCTACGGGGTGATCCCAGCGATGGGCTGCCCGGGGTCAAGGGGGTGGGCGACAAGACGGCGGCGGCGCTGGTGACCCGATTCGGCAGTGTCGAGGGCGTCCTGGCCGCGCTGGAGGACGGGACGACGGACGGCTTCCCGGCGGGGGTCCGCGCCAAGCTCGAGGCGGCGCGCGACTACCTGGCCGTCGCCCCGGCCGTGACGCGGGTCGTCTGCGACCTGGACCTGCCGGCGTACGACGACGCGCTGCCCCGCATTCCGCGGGACCCGGAGCGGCTCGTCGCGCTGTCGGACCGGTGGGGCCTGGACAGCGCGTTGGATCGCCTGCTCGCTGCGCTGGAGGTGGCGCACAGCGGCTGAGCCCGGCGTGAGGTGTCGGCCGCACTCCTGCTGCGCAGACAGTGCGCGAACATTCGGCTGGACCACGTGCTTGCAGCCGGCAGCGGTGGGACAGTGTTACCCATGAGTAGTACGCCCTTCTCGGTCCGCACCCGCTCGGCCGAGCTCGCGGACGCGGCCGGGCAGGAGCTGGACGTCCTGGTCGTGGGCATGGGGGCGACCGGTACGGGCGTCGCCCTGGACGCGGCCAGCCGGGGCCTTCGCGTTGCGGTCGTCGACAAGGGCGACCTTGCCAGCGGCACCAGCAGCAAGAGCAGCAAGCTCGTGCACGGGGGTCTGCGTTACCTGGAGAACTACGAGTTCGGCCTGGTCCGGGAGGGCGTGGTCGAGCGGCAGCTGCTCATGCGCCTCGCGCCGCACCTCGTGCGCCCGATGGACTTCCTCTACCCGGTGTGGCCGGACACCGCGAAGCGCCGGCTGCTCGGGTTGGGCCTGACGACCTACGACGTGTTCGCGTTGGCCGTCGGGAAGTCCGGGCTGCGGCGGCACGAGCGGGTCACGGCTGACGAGGCAGTCGCGCTCGCCCCCGCCCTGGTCGACAGCGAGCTCGCCTACTCCTACCTCTACGGCGACTGCGCCACCGATGACGCGCGGCTGGTGCTGGCCGTCGTGCAGGCCGCCCGCCGCTTCGGGGCTATGGCCATCACCTACGCGGAAGTCACGCGCCTGGACAAGGACGCCTCCGGCCGGGTGTGCGGTGCGCTGGTGCACGACCGGCTCTCGGGCACCGACATCGCGGTGCGGGCACGGCATGTCGTCAACGCTACGGGCGTCTGGGTCGACCGGCTGCAGGGCTTGGAGGAGCCGGGGCGCCCTGCGGTCGTGCAGCCCAGCAAGGGAGTCCACGTGGTGGTGCCGTGCGAGCGCCTCCCCCTGCTGGAGGCGAGCATCCTGCTGCCCAGCAAGCAGGGCGACGGCCGCTCGATGTTCGCCATCTCGTGGGGGCGCCAGAGCATTTTAGGCACTACCGACACGCCGTACGCCGGGGCGCTCGACGGGCTCTCGCTGACCGCCGCAGACCTCGAGTACGTCCTGGCCGCCGGCAACGCGGTCTTCCGGGGAGGTCTCGGCGCCGACGACGTGCTCGGCGCCTGGGCCGGGGTCCGCCCGCTGATCCGCACCCCGGGCTCGAGCGCGATGAGCGACCTCAGCCGGCGGCACACCCTCGTCGAGGGCGCTGGTGGCCTGCTCACGATCACCGGTGGGAAGCTCACGACCTACCGCCGGATGGCCAAGGACGTGGTGGACCGCGTGGTCGAGCGGGACGGCCGCAGGGCCCGGTGCCGCACCGACGAGATCGGCCTGTCCGGCAGCCGGCCGCTGCCCGAGCTGCTCGAGCAGGCCGCGCAGGCCGCGGCCGTGCTCGGCCTGCCCGCCGAGGTCGCGACCAGCCTGGTCCGGCAGGCCGGCCCGCAGGCCCAGGACGTGCTCTCGCTGGTGGCCGCAGACCCGACCCTCGGGGAGGTGCTGTCCCCCGCCGCCCCGCACCTGCTCGCCGAGGTCGTCCACGCAGCGCGCCACGAGGGCGCCACGACCTTGGAGGACGTCTTCAGCCGGCGTCTGCGCCTGTCGCTGCGGGCCAGGGACGCCGGTCTGCCCGCCGCGCCGGCTGCGGCCGGGGCGCTCGCCGCCGAGACGGGGCAGGATGAGCGGTGGGCGGCCGCGCAGGTCGCTGCGTACGCCGACGCGGTGCGCCGCGAGCGGGGCGTCCTCGGGCTCCCGGCCGCGACCGGTCTCGCCGCGGCGGGCTAGCCGGACAGGAGGCGCGGGCGCAGGTGGACCTGTTCGGCGTGTCCGTCATCTCACCGGTCTTCCTCGCCGCCCTCGGCGTGCTCGCCGCCGTCCTCGGTGTCCCCGCGTTGCGTCGTCGCGCCCGACGCCGTACGCCCTGGGTCGGCCTGGCAGCGGTGCTCGCGCTCGTGCTGGCGGCCGACTCGGTCAACACCTACTTCGCCTACCTGCCACGGCTTGGCGACGTCGCCGGCGTACCGACGTGGCCGACCGTCCCCGCCTCGGTGCTGCGCCAGGGGCCGGCCGGCCCGCAGCCGCGCGGCGCCGTGGTGCGCTGGCAGTTCGACGCGCGCGTCAGCCGGACAGGGCGCGAGGACGTGTGGACCTACCTGCCGCCGCAGTGGTTCAGCGAGCCGACCCGTCGCTTCCCCGTGCTCTACCTGCTGCACGGCTCCCCCGGCGTACCGCTGGACTGGTTGCGGGCAGGTGGTCTCATGCCCTCCGCACTCACCGCCGCGCAGCAGGGGCGGCCGGTGATCGTCGTGCTCCCGCGGATCGGGCACGGTTGGCTGGACGACACCGAGTGCGTGGACGGTCCCCGGCAGCACGCACAGACCTACCTCGTCGACGACGTGGTCAGCACGGTCGACCGGACCCTGCGGACGCTGCCTGCGCGCGACGAGCGGGCCATCGGCGGGATGAGCGCGGGCGGCTTCTGCGCGCTGAACGTCGGTCTGCGGCACCGCGAGGTGTTCTCGACCGTCCTGGACTTCTCGGGTCTCACCCGGCCGACCCACCTGGGGGGCACGAAGGTCCTGTACGGCACGAAGGCCCCGGACCTGGTCGCGAAGGACTCCCCGCAGGCCTACGTCGACCGGCTGAGACCCTCCCCGCGTACGCAGGTGTGGCTCGATGTCGGTGCGCGGGACGGCGAGGTGCGCCCGATCGTGCAGGCGCTCGCCCCCCGCCTTCGCTCCCGCGGCATCGAGACCGTCCTGAAGCAGCGGCCCGGGCGACACACCTTCCACGTATGGCGACCGGCGCTCGCCGACGCGCTGCCCTGGGCGGCGGCGCGGATGCCGCAGCCCTACGTCGATGTGGGAACCGTGGCCGCCGCGGCCTGAGAGCTGTGGCGCTTGCGGCCCACCTGCGGCCAGACCAGGAAAGCCTCGGCCTCCAGGGCAGCCAGCGCCACTCTGGGCAGGTCCCGTGCCGTGGGGTAGCAGACGAAGCGGGGTTCCCAGATCGGCCGGAATTTGGCGTTGAAGCGGTAGAGCGTCTCGATCTGGAACCAGCGCGAGGCGAACAGCAAAAAGCCGCGCCAGGCCCGCAGGACCGGACCGGCGCCGAGGCGCTCGCCGCGCTCCAGCGAGGAGCGGAAGACCGCGAAGTTGAGCGAGAACCGGGTCACCCCGAGCTCGGGACCGGCCGACAGGGCCTTGGTGATGAGCAGCTCGTTGAGCCCGTTGTCGGCCTCGCGGTCGCGCCGCATGAGATCCAGCGAGAGCCCGTCGGTGCCCCACGGCACGAAGTGCAGGAAGGCGCGCAGGGCGCCCTCCTGGAAGGCCATGACCGTCACGCAGTCCGGGTCGGCGCTGTCGCCGAAGCGGCCGAGCGCCATGGAGAAGCCCCGCTCGGTCTCCGCTCCGCGCCACGCGTCGGCCTGTGCCCGCAGCCGCTCGCCCTCCTGCGCCGGGACGTCGCGGACGCGGCGGACCTGGGTGGTGTAGCCGGCGCGCTCGACCCGGGCCACCGCCTGGCGCACGTTGCGCATCGCCCGGCCCTCCAGGCTGAAGTCGGCGACCTCGACGACGGCCTCGTCCCCGATCTCCAGTGCGGACAGGCCGGCCCGGGACCAGGTGGTGCCGGCCTGCTCGCTGCAGCCCATGACCGCGGGCGTCCAGGCGTGCCGGTCGGCCAGGCTGAGGAACGCCGTGATCGCCCCCGGCCAGGCCTCGGGGTCGCCGAGGGGGTCCCCGCTGGCCAGCATCACACCGGATACCACGCGGTAGGCGATGCACGCCTTGCCCGTCGGTGACCAGACCACGCTCTTGTCCCGCCGCAGGGCGAAGTAGCCCAGGGAGTCGCGCTTGCCGTGCTTGTCGAGCAGCGCCCGCATCCGCACCTCGTCGTCCCTGCTGAGCCGGGCGACCGGCTCAGCCGGCCGCAGGACCAGGTAGGCGGTGGACAGGAACGTCAGGGCACCCAGGGCGAGCAGGGCGTCGCTGACCAGGCGGTCGGTGATCCGGCCCCGCCGGTCGTGGGTGTACTCAAGGGGGCCGTCGACCCCGATGAGCCCCTCGAGGATCTCCTGCGAGGCACCCGTGACGCTGAACGGGCGCACCAGAGCCTCGTGCCGGATGCCGATGAACGCCAGGCCGAGCAGATAGCTGGTGAGGAACAGGGTCAGCCCGGCTCCGAGGGCGCGCCAGCGCGTACGCGGGTCGCCCTCGGCGTAGAACTCCCGGCGCAGCACCACCATGCCGATGAGCAGCAGCACCGCGACGGTGGCCTCCTCGACGTCCAGCCCCTTGAGCAGGTGCAGGGCGATGCTGCCGAGCAGCAAGCCGACCGCGATCCGCCACGCGCGCCGCTTGCGGCGGCGCAGACCACGGGCGAGCAGGACGAGCAGCACGCCGGTGACCAGCGTCAACGCATTGCTCGCGGTCGTCAGCGCGCCGGGTACGAACATGCTGAGCTCGTGGATCCGGGCCCGCTCGGCGCGGGTCAGTGCGCTGACCAGGTCAAGCAGGCCGGTGAGCAGGCACAGCAGCGACACCACCCTGGGCACCCATGGCCGGCGTCCCGGCTCGGCCGGGTTCGGGGCACCTGCCTCCGGGCCGGGGACGGGTCGAGCAGTCGGCGGGGCGGATGTCACCGGGCCAGCGTAGGCAATGCCGGGCCGCTCGGCGGGGCTACGCGACACTGCTGTAGGCCACGACACCCCGCCGTACGGCTGCCAGGGCCTGGCGCGCGACGGGGCGCACCGGTGAGTCGGGAGCCGTGACGAGCGCCACCTGCCCGAGCAGGTCGACGAGCTGCTTGCACCAGCGCACGAAATCCCCTGCGGTCAGGTCCGGGTCGTCGCTGAGCACCTCCTCCAGTGGTGCCCCGGACGCCCAGCGCCAGGCTGCCCAGCAGAAGCCGGAGTCCGGCTCCCGCAGGAACGACAAGTGCTCACGGGCCTCGGCTTCGGCGAGCTCGCTGCGCAACCGGGCCATCTGCTCGAGCGTGGCGAGGACCCGGCCGGCCGGGACGTGCGGCGAGGCCTGCTCGGGTCGACGGCTCTCATAGACCAGCGCCGACACGACCGAAGCCAGCTCCGCGGGACCGAGCTCGTCCCAGAGACCGGCACGCAGGCACTCCACGACGAGCAGGTCGGCCTCGTTGTAGACCCGCGCCAGCTGGCGCCCCGCCTCGGTCACCTCGTCGTCGTGCAGGTAGCCGAGCCGGGCGAGCACGGCGCACACGCGGTCGAAGACCCGTGCGATCGAGTGCGTCTTGCCCTCGACCCGGCGCTCGAGGGCGTCGGTGTCGGCCCGCAACCGGTCGTAGCGCTCCGCCCAGCGCAGGTGCGTCTCGCGGTCCTGGCAGCCGTGCACGGGGTGGCGGCGCAGGCCGGCCCGTAGCTCGGCCAGGACACCGTCGTCGGCAGCGGCGGACCGCACCCGACCAGGGCGCCCGGGCTCCAGGCCGAGAGCGCGCACGGTGGAGGCGAGGTCCCGCCGCGCCTGCGGCGAGCGGTGGTTGAAGGCCCGCGGTACGCGGACCCGCCCCAGCGCGGCCACCGGCGCCGGGAAGTCGGCGTCGGAGAGCCGCCCCGCCCAGCGGTCCTCGGTCAGCACGAGGGGGTGGGCCTGTCCGGCAACCCCGAGGCCCGGGTCCAGCACGACCGCGAGCCCTGCTCGACGACCGCCCGGGACCGCGATGACGTCCCCTGCCTTGAGCTGCTCGAGGGAGGCGGCCGCGGCCGCACGGCGCTGCGCCCCGCCGCGCTTGGCCAGCTCGCTCTCGCGCCGCTTCAGCGCCGCCCGCAGGCCGGCGTACTCGGTGGCATCGCCGAGGTGGCAGGTCATGGCCTCGCGGTAGCCCTCCAGCGCCTCCAGGCTGCGGGTGACCTGTCGCGCCATGCCCACGACCGAGCGGTCGGCCTGGAACTGCGCGAACGAGCTCTCCAGCAGCGCCCGGGCCGACTCGCGGCCGACGCTGCCCACCAGGTTGACCGCCATGTTGTACGACGGACGGAAGCTGGAGTGCAGCGGGTAGGTGCGGGTCGAGGCGAGCCCGGCGACGTGCCGCGGATCCAGACCGGGCTGCCACAGCACCACCGCGTGGCCCTCCACGTCAATGCCCCGACGGCCCGCGCGGCCGGTCAGCTGGGTGTACTCCCCCGGCGTGATGTCGGCGTGGGTCTCGCCGTTCCACTTCACCAGCTTCTCGAGCACCACCGACCGGGCCGGCATGTTGATGCCCAGCGCGAGGGTCTCGGTGGCGAACACCGCCTTCACCAGGCCGATGAGGAACAGCTCCTCGACCACCTCCTTGAAGGTCGGCAGCATCCCGGCGTGGTGGGCGGCGACTCCACGTTCCAGGCCCTCCAGCCACTCCCAGTAACCCAGCACGCGCAGGTCCTCGCGGGGGATCTCGGCGGTGCGCCGCTCCACGTGCGCCCGTACCCGGTCGCGTTCCTCGGAGCTGTTGAGCCGAAGGCCGGCGCGCAGGCACTGCTCCACCGCGCCCTGGCACCCGGCGCGGCTGAACACGAAGGTGATCGCCGGCAACAGGCCCTCGCGGTCCAGCCGTTCCAGCACGTCGACCCGGCTGGCGACCGGACGGCGGCCCGGTCGGCCGCCGCGCTCGCGGGGGACGTAGCGCGCCTGCTCACGGGCGATCCGCACCAGGTGCGGGTTGAGCTGGGGCTCACCGCCGGCGCCCCCCGGGCCGTCCTTGCCCTGGTCCTGGCCGAGGAACAGGTCGTACAGCCTGGTCCCGACCAGGACGTGCTGGAACAGCGGCACCGGCCGGTGCTCCTCGACGACCACCTCGGTGTCACCCCGCACGGTCACCAGCCAGTCGGCGAACTCCTCCGCGTTGCTGACGGTCGCCGACAGCGAGACCAGCTGGACGTCCTCGGACAGGTGAATGATCACCTCCTCCCAGACCGCCCCCCGGGCCCGGTCGGCGAGGTAGTGCACCTCGTCCATGACGACGTGCGACAGCCCCCGCAAGGCGTCGGACCGTGCGTACAGCATGTTGCGCAGGACTTCGGTGGTCATGACGACCACGTCGGCGTCCCCGTTGACGGAGGTGTCCCCGGTCAGCAACCCGACGCGGTCCGCCCCGTGCCGAGCCACCAGGTCGGCGTACTTCTGGTTGGACAGCGCCTTGATCGGCGTCGTGTAGAAGCACTTGCGGCCGGCGCGCAGCGCCAGGTGGACGGCGAACTCCCCGACGACGGTCTTGCCGGCGCCGGTCGGTGCGGCGACCAGGACGCCGCGGCCCTGTTCGAGGGCCGCGCACGCGGTGCGCTGGAAGGAGTCCAGGCCGAAGGGGTAACCGATCTCGAACTCGGTGAGCGCCGGGCCGCCCTGCGAGCGCCGGAAGCTCGCGTAGCGCTCCGCCGGGGAAGGCGTGTTCACGACCGCACCGTACGTCGCAGCAGCGGGGCCGTCCTGGTCGGCGCGCTAGAGCTGGGAGGGCGTGTTGTCGACGGTGGAGGGCAGGTCGTCGTCCAGGGTGTGCAGCGGGTCCAGTGCCGCCTGGCGCCGGGCGGTCCGCTCGCGCAGCCGGGCGAGCAGGATGCACAGCTCGTACAGCACGACCAGCGGCACGCCAAGGGCCAGGAAGGTGAACGGGTCGGTGCTGGGGGTGAGCACGGCAGCGGCGAAGAACAGCCCGACGATCATCCCTCGCCGCCAGGCCCGCATGCGCGCGACCGACAGCACGCCGACGACGTTGAGGAACACGATCACGACTGGGAACTCAAAGGCCAGCCCGAACAGCAGCAGGATCAGCGAGACGAAGGACAGGTACTCCTTCAACGAGGTCAAGATCATGATGTGGGAGCCGGCGACGTGCAGCAGCAGCGACAAGCCGTGGCTCAGGGTGAGGTAGGCGAAGCCGGCGCCGAGGGCGAAGAAGACCAGGGCGGCGAGCAGGAAGCCCGCGGCGTAGCGCCGTTCCTTGCGGTGCAGCGCCGGGGTGATGAACGCGCCGAGTTGGTAGAGCCAGACCGGTGCGGACAGCACGGCGCCGCCTATGAAGGCGACCCGCATCCGGACCTGGAACTGGTCGAAGATCCCGAAACTGTAGAGGTTGCAGCGGCCCGGTCCTACGACGCCGCAGTAGGGGTGGCGCAGCAGGTCGAAGACCGGGCTCCAGAAGGCGTAGGTGACCGCGACGGCCACCGCGTACGCCAGCGCGGCCCAGCTCAGCCGCCGGCGCAGCTCCCGCAGGTGCTCCACCAGGGGCATGCGCCCGTCGGCGGGGCGCGGGGCGGCGCGGGCCACGGTTAGTGCTGGTGCTGGTGCGGGTGGGGTTCTGCCGGCGGGGGCAGCGGGTGAGCCGGCGCGGCGGGTGCAGCGGCAGCGGGTGCAGCGGCGGCGGGGGCAGCGGCGGCGGGGGCAGCGGCAGCGGCAGCGGGGGCAACCGGGACCGTGGGTGGGGCCGGGTGCACCGGCGACAGGGACGTCTGGGTGACCGGGACCTGTCCCGGGGAACCGTCGTCGTCCTTCAGGCCCTTGGCCTCAGCCTTGAGGATGCGCATGGAGCGGCCCAGGGAGCGGGCCGAGTCGGGCAGCCGCTTCGCCCCGAAGACGACGATGATCAGGACGACGATGATCAGGACACTGGGCTTCTCGAAGAACTCGAGCACGAGAGGCACCTTTCTGACAGGACGGGACAGGCCCTCAGCCTACGCGCCCGAGGGACGCCTGCCGCCGCGTCGTCCGGCCCCCCGACCGCTGCCGGTGACCGGTGCGGCCGCGGCGGCAGGGCGGTCGACCTGCAGCCGGGACATCACCGTACGGGCCTGCGCGAGCTGCGTGGACGCGCGGGAGGTCTGCCGGGCCAGGGCTTTGGTCTGCCGCCACAGGCGGAGGCACAGCACGGCCAGGGCGATCAGTGCCAGCAGGCCCAGGGCGAGGTCGAGCACGGTCCAGAACACCCGCCCAGGCTAGCGCCGGACGGTGGTGCTGAGGACACGGACGGTGCTGAGACCACGGACGGTGCTGAGACGACGGGCAGCCTCCGGTGACGGGCGGGCTCAGGCGACAGCTGCGCCCGCGAAGGAGGCGAGCAGGTCGCTGGCCCCGAGGTGCAGCGCGAAGTCGAGCAGGTCGTCGTAGGTGAGGCGCGGGCCGTCCTTGGCCTCCAGGACCTCCTCCGGCAGCTCCCAGACCTGCGCCGGGACTCCACCGGATACCAGCAGCGAGACGACGTGCTCGTCGGCGGGCTTGCGGACCTCGCAGCCGCAGGTGGCGCACTCGAAGGCGTAGTAGGACAGCGGCGCGTGGCTGCACACCTTCAGTGCCACGTCGGCCGGGGTCAGCTCGACCTCACCGCAGGTGGGGCAGGACGCCTTGATCGTGGTCATGGACGGACCTTCTCTCCCCCGCCCATCGATGGGCGACCCCTCCCTTTCGGCAGGTCGGCCTGCGGCCTTGACCGCCACGCCACGTCCTCAGGCCTCGTACGCCGCCAGCGCCGCCCGCGCGTCCTGCCGCACCTGCTCGGCGAGCCGGACGGGCGCGACGACCCGTCCGGCGCCCCCCAGACGCAGGGCAAGCCGGCGTACCCAGGCGGTGTCCGGTGTCCGCAACCGGACGAGCAGGTGCCCCTGGCCGTCGTCCTCGACGCTCTCGCAAGGGTGGTAGTCCGCCACCCAGTGCGCGCCCGGGTCGAGCGCGAGCGTGACGAGCTCGTCATCCGGGCCCGGCTGGAACAGCCCGGAGGCCAGGTCGCGCGACGGCAGGTCCGGGGGCGGCTCGGAGGGCAGGTCCAGCACGGCGACCTCGACAACCCGGTCCAGCCGGAACAGCCGGACGCCCTCGGAGCGCCGGCACCAGGCCTCGAGGTAGCTGCGGCCCTCTGTCACGACGAGTCGCAACGGGTCCACGTCGCGCTCGGTGACCTCGTCGCGGCCGGGGACGAGGTAGCGCAGGTGCAGCCGTCGCCCACGGGCCAGCGCGTCCCGGACCGCCGGCAAGACGGCTGCTTCGCCCTCGAGGGCGATCTCGACGCGCCCGGCGGGCAGCGCCGCCGCTCCTGCCGCGCGCTCGACCTTGGCCAACGCGCGCAGGACCGGTTCGGGCTCCACCAGTCCCGGGGTCTCGGTCAGGGTCCGCAGGGCGACGACCAGGGCGAGCGCCTCGTCGACGGTGAGCCGCAGCGGGCGTACGACGCCCTGCGGTTCGAACAGCGTGATCGTGTCGCCCTCGAACTCGATGTCGATCAGGTCGCCCGGGCTGTGGCCCGGCAGGCCGCAGACCCACAGCAGGTTCAGGTCCTTGCGCAGCTGCGCCTCGCTCACCTGGAAGTCCGCCGCTGCGGTGGCGAACGGCACTCCGGGCCGGGCGAGCAGATAGGGCACCAGGGCCAGCAGCCGGGGAAGGCGGGCCAGCGACCCGCTCACGTGGACGCCAGGGCGCGCAACCGGCGTACGACGGCGTCGCGCGCCTCGTCGGGTGATTGCACAACGGCGTCGGCACCGAAGCCGGTCACCCGATCGGCGAAGCGCTCGGGGTCGGAGTAGCCCAGCTCGACGCGATCCCAGCCCGGGCCGTCCGGCGCGGTCGAGAGCGCCTCCCGGCGCAGCTCCCAGGCGGCGCCTGCCCGCAGCCGCACCTGCGCGGTGCTCCGGACGGTCTCACCCGCCATGCGGGCCACCATGGCGCGCAGGTCCTGCCCCTCCGGCACCACGACGGCGCCGGCCGGGCCAGTGGTCCGTACTGTGCCGACAATCCGCGAGAGCCGGAAGACCCGGCTGGCCCGGCGGGTCGTGTCGTGCCCGACGAGGTACCAGCGGCCGCGCCAGGACAGCACCCCCCAGGGCTCCACGGTGCGGTCCTCGGGCGCGGGACGGCCGGTCGTTCGGTAGCGGAACGACACGACCCGGCCGTCGCGGACCGCGGCCCAGCAGGCCTCGAAGGCCGGCTCGCTCGCGCCGACGCGCGGCTCGAGGGCGCCGGCCGGTGCGGGCGGCTCCACGCCTGCCGCGCGCAGCTTGAGCAGGGCGCTGCCGGTCGCCTCGGCCAGGGGCGCGGACTGCCACAGCCGGGCCGCGAGCCCGAGTGCGGCGGCCTCGTCGGCCTCCAGCTGGATCTGGGGCAGCTCGTAGTCGCGACGCGCGATCCGGTAGCCAGGCTCGTCCTCCGGACTCAGCGCGCCGGTCTCGAGCGGTACGCCGAGCTCCCGCAACTCCTCCTTGTCCCGCTCGAACATCCGGCGGAACGCCTCCTCGTTGTCGGCGTCGTACCCGGGGACGGCATCGCGCACCTGCTGCACGGTGAGGTAGCGGCGTGTGGACAGCAGGCAGATCACCAGGTTCAGCAGCCGCTCGGTCTTCTTCGCCGCCACGGTCGCGACGTTAGCCTGCGCACGTGCCTCTGCCCGCCGTCCACACGCCGTGACCTTCGGGCCGTGGTGTCCCCGGCGGCCCCGGTGATCCGCTGGCGACGCGGCATCGTCACCGCCATACGCGGCAGCTGGGCCGGGTCGGTCGAACTCACCGTGGACGTCGACGGTGCGCTGGTGCCGGCGCTGGCCCACCCGAAGCTGGTCGGCGACCCGGTCGTCGGTGACGTCGTCCTGCTCAACGTCGGGGCGCTCGAGCTGGAACTGGGGACGGGTGGATGGGCGCTCGTGGTCGCCCTGCCGGAGCGGCTGCCGCCGGACCGCGCCGGCCCGGGGCACCTCGTCAAGGCCCGGTACGCACCGATGCAGGTGGTGGTCCAAGGGGCCGACGAGCAGGACGCGCCGACCCACGACCTGCTGGCGGGCGACGAGCCGCTTCCGGGGACGCCGGTCGTCCTCGCCGACCTGCACTCCTCGCTCCCGGCGGTGCTCGCCGGGCTGCCGGGCCGACGGGTGGCGTACCTGATGACCGACGGGGGCGCCCTGCCGCTGTGGTTCTCCCGCACCGTCGCCGGGCTCGTCGACGTTCTCGTCGGGACGGTGACGGTGGGTCAAGCCTTCGGCGGCGATCTCGAGTGCGTCACCCTGCACTCGGGCCTGCTCGCCGCGGTACGCGTCCTCGGCGCCGAGGTCGTGGTCGTGGCGCAGGGACCCGGGAACCTCGGCACCGGCACCGCGTGGGGCTTCTCCGGGGTGGCGGTCGGCGAGGGCGTCAACGCGGCTGCCGCGGTAGGGGGACGTCCGGTGGCCGCGCTGCGGATGTCGCTGGCCGACAGCCGGCCTCGGCACCGCGGCGTGAGCCACCACTCGCTGACCGCGCTCGGCCGGGTCGCCATCGCGCCGTGCGACATCGCGGTGCCCTCGACCTACGCAGGGCTGGTCGAAGCCGCGGCCTTCCCCCGCCACCGCGTCGTCGAGGTCGACGACAGCGGCCTGCTGGAGGCGCTGCGGTCCGGGCCGGTCCCGCTGTCCACGATGGGCCGCGGCCTGGACGACGACCCGGTCGCCTTCCTCGCGGCGGCAGCCGCCGGGCGGCACGCGGCCGCTCTGCTCCCGCCTGCCTGAGCCACGCCCCGGGTACCGCGGCGGCTATGAGGAGGCAGGTCAGCCGACGCCGAGCAGGTCGACGACGAACACGAGGGTCTCATCGGGGCCGATTGCTGCGCCGGCGCCGCGAGCGCCGTACCCCAGGTGCGGCGGGATGGTGAGGCGCCGACGGCCGCCGACCTTCATGCCGGCCACGCCCTGGTCCCAGCCACCGATGACCATGCCGGCGCCCAGTGTGAAGCTGAAGGGCTGACCGCGGTCCCACGAGGCGTCGAACTGCTGGTGGGTGGACCAGCTGTGCCCGACGTACTGCATGGTGCAGCTCGTGCCGGCAACGGCCTCGGCGCCGTCACCGACGGCGAGGTCCTCGACCTGCAGCTCGGCGGGCGGCGCGCCCTCGGGGATGGTCACGACGGGCTTCTCGGGCACGGTGGCTCCGTTCACATAGAGGCGATCAACTTGTCCACCCGGTCGTCGACCGAGCGGAAGGGGTCCTTGCACAGCACGGTGCGCTGAGCCTGGTCATTGAGCTTGAGGTGTACCCAGTCGACCGTGAAGTCGCGCCGCTTGTCCTGGGCCCGGGCGATGAACTCCCCGCGCAGCTTGGCCCGGGTCGTCTGCGGCGGCACCGACTTGCCCTCGAACACGGCGAGGTCGGTGGTGACCCGGTCGACCAGGCCCTTGCCCTCGAGCAGGTAGTACAGGCCCCGTCTGCGGTTGACGTCGTGGTAGGCCAGGTCGAGCTGCGCGACGCGCGGGCTCGACAGCGACAGGTCGTGCTTGGCGCGGTAGCGCTCGATGATCTGCAGCTTGGTCACCCAGTCGATCTCGCGCTCGACGAGGGTGAGGTCGCCGGTCTCGACAGCGGTCAGCGTGCGGCCCCACAGCTCCAGGACGCGCTGGACCACGGCGTCACCGCCTCGGCGCGCGATGAAGTCCACGGCCTTGCTGTGGTACTCGCGCTGCACCTCCAGCGCACTGGCCTCCCGGCCGTTGGCGAGCTTGACCTTGCGCCGGCCGGTCACGTCGTGGCTGACCTCCCGGATCGCCCGGATGGGGTTCTCCAACGTCAGGTCCCGCATCACGATGCCGGCCTCGATCATGCGCAGCACCAGGTCGGTGGTGCCGACCTTGAGCAGCGTCGTCACCTCGCTCATGTTGCTGTCGCCGACGATGACGTGGAGCCGGCGGAAGCGTTCGGCGTCGGCGTGCGGCTCGTCGCGCGTGTTGATGATCGGCCGGCTGCGGGTCGTCGCCGAGCTGACGCCCTCCCAGATGTGCTCGGCCCGCTGGCTGACGCAGTAGACCGCGCCGCGGGGTGTCTGCAGCACCTTGCCTGCCCCGCAGATGATCTGGCGGGTCACCAGGAAGGGGATGAGGACGTCGGCAAGGCGGCTGAACTCTCCGTGCCGTCCGACCAGGTAGTTCTCGTGGCAGCCGTAGGAGTTGCCGGCGGAGTCGGTGTTGTTCTTGAACAGGTAGATGTCGCCGGCGATGCCCTCCTCGCGCAGGCGCCGTTCGGCGTCCACGAGCAGGCCTTCCAGGATCCGTTCGCCAGACTTGTCGTGGGTGACCAGGTCCACGATCGAGTCGCACTCAGGCGTGGCGTACTCCGGGTGGCTGCCGACGTCGAGGTAGAGCCGGGCGCCGTTCTTGAGGAACACGTTGGAGCTGCGGCCCCAGGACACCACCCGTCGGAACAGGTACCGCGCGACCTCGTCCGGGCTCAGGCGCCGTTGCCCGCGGAACGTGCACGTGACGCCGTACTCGTTCTCGATGCCGAAGATGCGACGCTCCATCAGCGAACGCCAGCAAACGCCGGCGAACGACATACCCCACGGTCAGAGGGCCGATCCGGCGCCTTGGGGGTCACCGACATTCGTCGAACACCGCCGGCTTCGGGGGGACGAACTGGAGCGAGGGCTTCACCGCTGCCTGCGTCGCACAGTACGACGCGCAGCGGCTGACGTACCGCAGCCGCGGCGGCGAGCACCTGATGTTCCGCGACCTGGTGCGCGACCACTACCCGCCCTCACCTTCGTGACTGCTCGCCCAACCCCCGTGAGAACACAGCCTCGCACCTCGGTGCCGGCAGGGGGTGCCAACCCGCAAGGCCCCTTGGCTGCGGCCGATCCTGCGGGTCGCGGCCGATCCTGCGAGTCGCGGTCGATCCCGCGGGTCGCGGTCGATCCTGCGGGTCTTCGTGGCCTTCGTCATCGGCACGATCGAGCTCATCGGCGTGATCGCCACCACGGACTAAGCGCCCGTGCCAGCGGTCCATAGCGGCGATGTACTCCGCAGTCAGGCGCGGCTCGTGGACGTGGAGGTCGTGTTGTTCGCGATCGGCCCGAAGCACATGCTGCTCTACCAGTTCCTGCGAGCAGCCCTGCCGGCACGTCTCACCCCTGACGAGCACGCGCTTGCGCTGGCCGGGTTGGCGCCACCCACCCGGCCGCCCGGTCGGGTAGCGCAGTCGACTGCCGTTCGTCGCGCACAGGGACAGGCGTCGGGAGCACGCTGCTCTCACCGCGTACGTCGTTGCGTGAGATGCTCGACCGGCAGGACACCCCTTCCGAGAACTGCACCGTGCGACCAGCCGCCCCGAGCCGGGGGCACCAGCCGGCTGCGCGCGCTGTCGGACCGAGACGAGTGGCCTCGAACGGGCCGAGGAGCTGACATGGCGGTCGCATCGCGGGAGTGCAACTACGCTGGGACGCAAGGCGATCTCGCGGCGCGGACCTGGTCTGCCGAAGCGCCGTCGTCCTACGTCGTGCTGCTGGCGCACGGCTACGGCGAGCACGTCGGTCGCTACGAACGGGTGGCCGACGCCCTGGTCGCCAGAGGGGCAGTGGTCTACGCCGTGGACCACCTCGGGCACGGCAAGAGCGACGGCGAGCGGGTCCTGGTCTCGGACTTCGAGGACGTGGTCACCGACCTGCACACGCTGGACGTGGCCGCACGGGAGGAGCAGCCCGGGTCGCCGGTGGTCCTGGTCGGGCACTCGATGGGCGGTCTGATCGCGGCCCGTTACGCACAGCGCTACGGCGACACGCTGGCCGCCCTCGTGCTGTCCGGACCGCTCATCGGCGACTGGCAGGCCGGCCCGCAGCTGCTGGCGCTCGAGCAGATCCCCGAGGTCCCGCTGGACATCGCCACGCTGTCGCGCGACCCGTCGGTGGGCACGCAGTACGCGGCCGACCCGCTGGTCTGGCACGGGCCCTTCAAGCGGACGACCCTGGAGGCGATCGACCGCGCGATCAAGACCGTCGGCAGCGGGCCTCGACTCGGGACGCTGCCCCTGCTGTGGGTCCACGGCCAGGACGATCAGCTCGTGCCGATCGAGGGCTCCCGGCCGGGCGTCGAAGGCCTGCGCGGCAACCAGTTCGTCGAACGCAGCTACCCGGGCGCCCGACACGAGATCTTCAACGAGCTCAACGCTGCCGAGGTGCTCCTCGACGTGACGGACTTCCTCACCACTGCGGTCTCGGCTCACCGCGCTTCGCCGCAGCCGGATCCGTCTGCGCACGGGTGACCAGCGAGGTGAGCCGCACCCGGTCGCTGCGCACCCACACCTCGGACAGCTCCACGGCGCACCCGTCCTCGAGGTAGGTCACCTGCTCGAAGTACTGCAACGGCGAGCCGACCGGCACCTCCAGGCGCTCAGCGATGTCGGGGTAGGCGGACCGCGCCTCAAAGCTCCGGCGCCCGGCAGCGATGCGCTGTCCGACGGTCTGCTCGATGAGTTCATACAGCGACTGCGTGGCGAGCCGGGTGTCGTCGAGCTCCGGGCACAGGTCTTCGGGGACGTAGTTGACGAAGTACGCCACCGGGCTGCCCTTGGCGGTACGCAGCCGCTCGAGCCGAGTGAGCCGGCCTGGGGCGCCCGGCGGCAGCTCGAGCAGGCCGAGCATGCGCGTGGTGGCTTCGACCCTCCCGCGGGCGAGCACCAGGGTGTCGGATGGGATGCCGTGGCTCGACATCGCCTCGGCGAGGGAGAGCATGTCGTGCTCGACAGGGCCGCTGAAGCCGCGGGAGGTGACGAAGGTGCCGCGGCCCTGCACCTGCACCAGCAGGCCTTCGTCGACGAGGGCCTTGACGGCCTTGCGGAGGGTGCCGCGAGCGACTCCGAGCTGCGTGGCGAGCTGCAGCTCGGGCAGCACACGGTGGTGGGGCGGCCAGGCCCGGCTCGCGATCAGATCGCGCAGGCGGCTGGAGATCTGCGCGTGCAGGGGATCCGGGGCGTCCCGCTGCAGCACGTGCACCGACGCACCCGTCTGGTCCGGCGTCCCTGCCACGAGACCGGTCACATCTCGCCCCCCGGCGCTTCCCCGGTCACGTCGAGACCGCCGAGGTAGGCGTCGGCGACGCGCACCCCGCTGAGCAGCTCGCTGACCGGGCCGGTGTCCTTGACCTGACCGTGCGCCAGCACCCACGCGGTGTCGCACAGCGACTGTACGAGCTTGACGTTCTGCTCGACAAGCAGCACCGCCGTGCCCTCTCCGCTGACCTGCAGCAGGAGCTCACGGACCGCCTCGATCGCGACCGGGGACAGACCGCTCGAGGGCTCGTCGAGCAGCAGCAGCGACGGGGCGGACATGAGCGACCGTGCGATCGCCACGGTCTGCTGCTGGCCTCCGCTGAGCCGCCCGGCGAGTTCGTCCTTGCGCTCCCACACCCAGGGGAACCGCTCGTAGGCCTCAGCCAGCCGGGCCTGCTCCACCTTGCGGCCCCGGCCGAACGCACCGAGCAGGAGGTTGTCCCGAATGCTCATGTTGGGAAACAGCCGGCGGTTCTCCGGGCACAGGGCAATGCCGGCACGTACCAGCTGCACCGTGTCGAAGTCGGTCACGTCGTGGCTGTCGAACATGATGTGGCCGGACAGCCGCGGGACACGGGCGTGGATGCCGAGCAACGTCGTGGTCTTCCCGGCACCGTTCGCTCCGAGCACGCCGGTGATCCGGCCGGCGGGAACGTCCAGTGAGACCCCCCGGACGCCGATGGTCGCGCCGAAGCGGACGGTCAGCTCCTGGATCTGCAGCAGGCTCACGACGTCACGATCCCAGGTAGGAGGCGATGACCGCTTCGTTCGCCCGCACCTCGGCGGGCGTACCGGTGGCGAGGACCTGGCCCGACGCCATGACCAGCACGACGTCGGCGAGGGGCATGAGGAAGTGCATGTTGTGGTCGACGACGATCACAGCGACGCCGAGCTCGAGCCGCACCCGGCGTACGGCTGCCGCCAGCGCGGCGGCCTCGTCGGTGTCCATCCCAACGGCGGGTTCATCGAGCAGGAGCACCTTCGGAGCCGTGCTCAGCGCGACGGCGATCATCGCAAGGCGCTGCTGGGCGCTGGTCAGGCCGGCGCACGGCCGATCGAGTAGGCCGTCGAGGTGCAGGAGGGCGGCGAGCTCGGCCTCCGGCCAGCCCTTTCGGTTGTCCCGGCGTTCTTGTCTGGCCAGCCGGAGGCTGTCACCGAGGGTCCAGCTCGGGAACAGCCGGGTCGTCTGGAACGTCCGGGCGATCCCGTGGTGAACCGTGCGGTAGGCCCCGTGACGCGAGACCACGCGGCCGTCGAGGGACACCGACCCTGCGGTGGGGTCATGGGTGCCGGCGAGAACGCTGAGCAGGGTGGTCTTTCCAGACCCGTTCGGACCGATCAGGCCCAGGATCGTTCCGGCGTCCAGGCTGAAGGAGACACCGTCGACCGCCCGCACCCCCCCGAAGCGCTTGACCACGTCCGAGGCTTGCAACAGGGTCGTCATGCCGTGCCGCGCGTACGACGGGCAGCGTCGCGCAGCCGCCGGTAGACGCTGTCCAGTCCCCCGAGGATGCCGCCGGGCACGACAAGGGTGACCAGGATGAAGATGACGCCCACGACGATCTGGCTGATGCCCGGACCGACGTTGAGCAGCTGGGGGAGGCCGATGACCACCAGCGAGCCGGCGAGAGGAGCAAGCAGGCGCCCGTAGCCGCCCAGGCCGACGGCGACGAACATCAGGAAGCTCTGCCCGAAGGTGAACTGCGACGGCGCGATCACTCCGTCGTACTGCGCGAGCAGCACCCCTGCCCAGGCCCCGAACACCGATGACAGGACCAGGGCGAGCAGCTTGGTCCGAGCCGTGGGAACACCCAGGTGGTCCGCGAGGTCCTCGTCCTCCCGGATGCTTCGTAGCCGGGCGCCGAACCGGACCCGGGACAGTACGTAGAACAGGGCGAAACCGATCGACATCGACGCTGCCAGCAGGCGCAAGGTGGTTTCCGGTGAGAAGCCCAGGTCGACGGGCCGGCCGTTCGGCCCTCCGGTGTAGCGGATCGCGTTGTTGAACACCAGGGCCATCACGGCGCCGAAGAACAGCGTTCCGATCGCGAAGTACTGCCCCCGGGTGCGGGCGAAGACCAGCCCGACGACGAGCCCCGCGGCGGTGACGGCAAGCACGGCCAGCAGCGCTGCGAGCACGATGGGCAGGCCGTCGTGCAGGAAGATCGTGGACAGGTAGGCGCCGCCGCCGTAGAAGGCCGCCTGGGCCAGGCTGGGATAGCCCGCAAGCCCCTGGACGATGTTCAAGCCGGTCACCGACACGGTCCAGATCACGACGAGCAGGCACACCTGCCCCTGGTCGCCCTTCAGCGTGGTCAGCAGGTAGTACGCCACGGCGCCGAGCGCGGCGATGCCGGCCATGGCGGCGCCGTGCCGGGCGATCGGTGGTGGCCGCCGAGGCCCCGCGGGTACCGGGCCCGAGCGGGCGCGGGTACCGGCCGCGGTTACGGTCACGCGACCCGCCTCCCGGTCGTGGTCAACAGGCCGGTCGGCCGCGCGACCAGGATGACCACCAGGGCCAGGAAGCCAAAGGCGCTCTGGTAGGACGAGCTGATGTAGGCCGAGCCAAGGCTCTCGACGACACCGAGCACGAGCCCTCCGACGACAGCCCCTCCCACGCTGCCCAGGCCGCCGAGGACGACCACGACCAAGGCACTGAGCAGGATCTCGTCGGCCATGTACGGCGAGACCTGGAAGGTAGGGGCGTAGGCGACTGCCGCGACACCGCCGAGCAGCCCGGCGATGAGGAAGGCCAGGGTGTACTGGCGCTGCATCGGGATGCCGAGCATGGCGGCGGCCTCGCGGTCCTGGGCGACCGCGCGCACGGCTCGGCCCAGGGACGTCCGGCTGAGCAGGACGCTCAGGGCCGTCAACGCGACGATCGCCAGGAGTACGAGCGCGACCTTGACACCGGCGAGGGAGACCCCGCCGAAGGACAAGATGGCCCGGTCGTACGGCGTGTTGATCGCCTTGCCCTCACCGCCGTAGATCCGCAGGGCGGTGTTCTGCAGGATGAGCAGCAGCCCGAGGGCGACGGCGGGGGCCGCGGCGGGCTTGTCCCGCACCCAGCGGTAGGCCACCTGCTCGGTGACGACCGACAGGACCCCGCCGGTCAGGATCCCCGCGACGGCGGCCAGCACGAACGGGGCTCCGTGCTGGGCCGCGGAGTACGTCGCGTACGCCGAGAGCGCGATGATCCCGGAGTGGGCGAAGTTGGGGACCTCCATGACGCCGTAGATCAGGGTGAGACCGACGGCGACGACGGCGAACAGGCTGCCCAGGAAGACGCCGTTGAGCAGGACCTGACCCATCGACGGATCAGCTCGCCGCGGAGCAGGGGCTGGTGCGGAAGGTCGGCCGGGCGACCTTGCCGTCCTGGACGTCGAAGATCATGGCGCTGGCGATCGTCCTGTTGGCGGGGCACCAGGTGGTCACCTCCGACGTGGTCCGGGCGTCCCGATTGGTGAAGAACTTGCCTCCCGCGCCGGGTACCCATCCGCTGATCGTGCCCTTGGGCACCTGGATCTCGGGCAGCGCCTTGAAGATCTTGCCCGAGTCGGTCGTGCTGCCGGCCTTGGTCATGGCTTCGGCCACCACGAACGGGAAGTCGTAGGCCCACATCGTCAGGTCCTGCGGGTACTCGCTGTTGCGCGCCTGGTAGGCCTTGGCGAACGCCTTCGTGGCGGGGTTGGCCGATGTCGTGGGCAGCGTCCCGGCGCAGTCGTAGTTGTCCTTCATGATCGTGTTGTACTGGGCTCCGAGGATGGCCTGCGCCTGGTTGGGGTTGACGCCGCTGCTGTGGAAGACCGGGCCGGTGTATCCGGACTGCCGGAGCTGCTTGAGCACCGGCAGGATGACGGCGGTGACGCTGCTCAGGTAGATGGCGTCGGGCTTGCTCGCGACCGCCTGGGAGATCGCGTTGCCGTAGTCGGTGGCGCCGAGCGGGTACTCCGCGACGGCGCCGACGCTGAGGCCCTCCCCCGGAGCATCTTGCTTGCCGAGCTGCGTGAGCCCCTGCGCATAGGGCTCTCCCTTGGCGGTGATCACCGAGATCGACTTCACGGCGAGCTTCTGCTTGGCGTAGTCAAGACAGCCGGGGACGTAGCTCGGAGAGTCCCCGCGGGTCAGGAACAGGTGCGGGTCGTACTGCAGGATGCTCGGGAAGGTGCTGTCCAGGATGTTGACCATCGGAATGGGTGAGCGCTTGAGCAGTGGCGCGTAGGTCGAGGACCCCAGGCCGAACCCGATCAGGGGCAGGTTGTCCGACTGGGTCATCTGGCGGAAGGCCGCCACGCCCGTGGTAGCCGCGTCGGACTTGTCGTCGGTGAAGGTCACGTCCATCGTGTACGTCTTGCCACCGACCTGGAACCCGCTCTTGTTCAGCGCCTCCAGGCCCATTGTCATGGCCTTCTTCTCGGGCGGCCCAAGGGTGGAGTAGACGCCGGACAGCGACAGGATCGCACCGACCTTGGCGACACCGCCGCTGGCCGCGCCGGCTCCCCCGCTGCCGCCGGCGCCTGCACCGGCGCCCCCTCCTGGACCGGATGCGCCGCCGCCACCGCCGCACCCGGCCGTTGCCAGCACGCCCGCCATCATCGCCATTGCCAGCCTTCGACGCTCCACGTGGTCCTCCCGGTCACCGATGTGACGTGGACCATAGGGGTGCCGGTTGTCCGCTGGCAACCAGCATCGTCCATGGACGTCCATGTCCTGTCATGACAGGGTTCACGGGGCTGCGCGGAGGCAGTGAGCATGGTGGTACGGCTGGGGCCTGACCAGCGCACGGGCGCGTTGCGTCAGCTCCGGGAGCAGCACTTCGATGTCCTCGTCGTCGGAGGTGGGGTCACCGGTGCCGGCGTGGCGCTCGACGCCGCCACCCGCGGGCTGCGCGTAGCCCTGGTCGAAGCGCGCGACTACGCCGCCGGCACGTCCAGCCGGTCCAGCAAGCTCATCCACGGCGGCCTGCGCTACCTCGAACAGTTCAACCTCGCGCTGGTGCGCGAAGCCCTGCGGGAACGGGCGCTCCTGCTCGACCGGCTCTGTCCCCATCTGGCCCACCCGGTGCCGTTCCTGTACCCGCTGACCGCACGCGTCTGGGAACGGCTCTACGTCGGCGCCGGCATCGCGGTCTACGACGTGCTGGGCGGCCGTCGCGGCCGCTCGATGCAGCGGCACCGGCACCTGAGTCGGCGCGGGGCGCTCCAAGCCATGCCCGCGCTGCGCCCCCACGCCCTGATCGGCGCAATCCAGTACTACGACGGCCAGCTCGACGATGCCCGGCACACCCTGTTCGTGGCGCGCACCGCCGTGCAGTACGGCGCTGTCGCGGCCACCAGCGTCCGGGCTGTCGGGCTGTCCAGCTCGCACGGTGCTGTCGTGGGAGCCACGGTGCGCGATCTTGAGAGCGGCCAGGAGTTCACCGTGCGGGCGCGGCACGTCATCAACGCGACCGGCGTGTTCATTGATCAGGTGCAGGGCTTGGCTCCGGGCACCAGCGGGCTGCGCGTGACCGCATCCAAGGGGGTCCACCTCGTCGTGCCCCACGACTGCATCGACTCCACGACCGGACTCATCACCCGAGCGGGCGGCAGCGTGCTGTTCGTCATCCCGTGGCAGGGCTCGCACTGGCTGATCGGCACGACGGACACGCCGTGGGATCTGGACCTGTCTCATCCCGCGGCGAGCCGCCGCGACATCAACTACCTGCTCGAGCAGGTCAACCGCATCCTCGTCCGGCCGCTGACGACAGAGGACATCGTCGGTGTGTACGCCGGACTGAGGCCGTTGCTGGCGGGCGAGTCCGATGCCACGAGCAAGCTCTCGCGTGAGCACGCGGTCGTCACGCCGGTGCCGGGGATGACGCTGGTGGCCGGTGGGAAGTACACGACGTACCGGGTGATGGCCCGGGACGCCGTCGACGCGGCCGTGCGCGACTGGCCCACGCCGGTCCCGCGCTCCTGCACGCAAGACGTTCCGCTGCTCGGGGCGAACGGTTACACCGCCGCGTGGGACAGCCGAGCAGCCCTCGCTGCGCAGCACCACCTCGATCTCGTTCGCGTCGAACGGCTGCTCGGGCGCTACGGGACGCTGCTCACCGAGGTCCTGGCACCGGCCCATGACCGGGAGGACCTCCTGCGGCCACTGGGCGGCGCTCCCGGCTACCTGCGTGCCGAGGCGGTCTACGCGGTCAGCGCCGAAGGCGCCTTGCCACCTCGATGACGTCCTCACCCGGCGTACCCGCATCTCGATCGAGACACCGGCCCGCGGACTGGCGGTGGCCGAGGAGGTCGCGGAACTGATTGCGCCCGTTCTCGGCTGGACCGAGTACGACGTGGCAGCAGAGCTCGCGCACTACCGGGCGCGCGTCGCCGCCGAACGCGATTCCCAGGACCAGGCCGACGACCAGACGGCCGACGCCGCTCGTCTCGGTGCCCGAGATGTCCGGCTGGACTCCCAGCGGGTGCGCCCCCCCGCGTAGCTCACGCGCGGACCGCCTGAGGGGCAGGTCGCCGTGCCGCCGCGGACCTTCTGTCGCACCGGTCGGCCGAGTCGGCGGTCAGTTGCGGGCCTTCGCCGTCTGGCGGTCGTTGGCCTTCTGCAGGGCCTCGACGAGCTCGTCCTTGGTCATCCGGCTGCGCCCGGCCACGTCCAACCGCTTGGCCAGCTCGAGCAGGTGGGTCTTGCTGGCGCGCGCGTCCATACCGCCGGCTGTCGGTCCGGGATTCCGGTCCCCGCGGCGGGCCGCCGCGTCGCTCGGCCCCTTCTCCTGCTTGGGCTCCCAGTGGTCGCCGACCTTCTCGTACCCGTGCTTGAGCGCGGAGAAGGCGGTGCGGTGCGCGCGCTCACCCTCGCCGTAGGTCTCGGCGGCGCTGTCGTGGGTCTTGGCCCAGGTCGCCTGCGCGTGCTGGTCGGAGCGGGCCACCGTGGACGGGAGCTCGTCCCGCTGCCTTCTGCTCAGCGCCATGGGGTCGTCCTACCCGCTCTCAGCTCACCTTCACGAGATCCACGACGAAGATGAGGTCCGCGGAGGGCGGGATGACGGGCGGCGAGCCGGCGTCGCCGTAGCCGTCCTTGCTGGGGATGATGATCTCCCGTCGGCCGCCGACGCGCATGCCCTGCGTGCCCTTGTCGAAGCCGGCGATGACCCCCATAGCGCCGATGGTGAACGGAAGCGTCGTGCTCGCGCTGGTCTTCCACGAGGCGTCGAAGACCGTGCCGTCCTGGTAGAGGACCCCCACGTACTTGACCGCCACCATGGAGCCGGGCTTGGCGGGCGTGCCCTTGCCGGTCACGATGTCGCGGGTCTGCAGCGCGCACGGGGCCGGTCCTGTGGGTTTGGCGACCTTTGGTTCGACCTTCAGGTCCGTCGTGGCACCAGCGGGCGCGGGGGCGGTGGCCGGTGCGTTGATGCAGGCCGTCAGCGCCGAACCTGAGCCGGGCTCCGACGACTGCTGGGCGCCCGAGGGGTCGGCGCTCGGCGAACTCTGGGCTCCCGTCGTGCCCGAGCTGCTTCCGCAGCCGGCGAGAGCCAGCACGAGCACACCACAGCTCAGCAGGCGCTTCATGCGGCACTCCCGACGAGGCTGGCGAGGCGGGTGGCACTCAACCGCTTGAACGCGCGGCGGGGCCTGGTGCGGTCGAGCACGGCCGCTTCCAGGCTGGCCGTCTCGAGCGTGCGGGGCTCACCGTCCGGGCCGGCCGTGGACAGCGCCGCCAGAGCCAGCTCGACGGCTTCGGACAGCGGGAGGTCGGCTCGGTGCCGCTGGTTGAGCATCGCCACGATCGGCTCGCCGGAGCCGCCCATGACCACGTAGCCGTGCTCCTCGGCCACCGAGCCGTCGTAGGTTAGGCGATACACCTGATCCTCGGCGGGGCTCCGCCCGACCTCGGCAACCACCAGCTCGACCTCGTACGGCTTGCCCGACTCCGTGAAGATCGAGCCGAGGGTCTGGGCATAGGCGTTCGCCAGACCGCGACTCGTGACGTCGCTACGGTCGTACTGGTAGCCGCGCAGGTCGGCGTAGCGCACGCCGGCGAGCCGGAGGTTCTCAAACTCGTTGTACTTGCCGACAGCGGCGAAGGCGATCCGGTCGTAGATCTCGCTGACCTTGTGCAGGGCCTTCGACGGGTTCTCCCCCACGAACAAGATCCCGTCGGCGTAGGCCATCACGAGCACCGAGCGACCGCGGGCGATGCCCTTGCGGGCGTAGTCGCTCTTGTCCTTCATGATCTGCTCGGGCGAGACGTAGTACGGCATCGACACGGGGGTCGGCTCTCCTCAGGGTTGGCGGGCTGGAGTTCGGTGGGCTTCTCGCCGTAGCCGGCTCAGCCGCCGGGAGCGGTCATCCTGGCATCCACGACGGTCTGCACGACCGCGCCGACCTCGTCCTCGCCAAGCTTGCGGAGACCGTCCTCGGTCACCGACATCACGACCGGGTAGATCTTGCGGGTCAGGTCCGGTCCGCCGGTGGCCGAGTCGTCGTCGGCCGCGTCGTAGAGCGCCTCGACGCACAGGCGCACCGCCTCGGCCTCATCCAGGTCGTCGCGGTAGGTCTTCTTCAGGGCGCTACGGGCGAAGCTGCTGCCGCTGCCGACGCTGTGGAAGCTGTGCTCCTCGTAGCGCCCGCCGGTGACGTCGTAGGAGAAGATCCGACCCTCGGCCCTTTCGAGGTCGTAGCCAGCAAACAGCGGTACGACGGCCAGTCCCTGCATCGCCATGGCGAGGTTGCCGCGGATCATCGCGGTCAGCCGGTTGGCCTTGCCGTCGAAGGACATGGTGCTGCCCTCGAGCTTCTCGTAGTGCTCGAGCTCGACCTGGAACAACCGCACCATCTCGACCGCGAGCCCGGCGGTACCGGCGATCCCCACGCAGGAGTACTCGTCGGCGGGGAACACCTTCTCGATGTCGCGCTGCGCGATGATGTTGCCCATCGTCGCGCGCCGATCGCCGGCCATCAGCACTCCCGCTGCGTGAGTGACGGCGAGGATCGTCGTTCCGTGTGGTGCGTCCACGATCGCGCCGGCCGGCAGCGTCACCCGCGCCGGGAGCAGATCAGGCGCTGCAGCTCCGAGGAAGTCGGTGAAGCTGCTGCTGCCGGGCGCGGTGAACGCAGCCGGAAGACGCCCGTGCAGACCTGCGTCCGTTGCCATGTCGTGGTCTCCAGATAGTCGATAGCGTTGCGCAGCAGGTCGGTGCGGTCTTGGAACTGTCCCAGGCCGCCGTTGCAGTTGAAGCAAGTCATCCCTCGCACGTGTCCAAACAGGTGATCATGGTCAACGTGCCCCGGATCGCGCTCTCGGCACACAGCGCAGCGACCGCCCTGGGATTCCACCAGGTCGTCGGCCTCCGCCGCCGAGATCCCGTAGCGCCTGGTCAGGTGGTAGTGACGGCCTCCGCCGTAGAGGCGTTCACGAGTCTCGCTAGAGCGCACGTTGTGGCAGGGCTTGCAGTACGTGCCCCGACCGTCGCGGGTGTTCCTGGATCTAGGGAAGGCGTCCAGCCCCAGCACGTCCTGGCAATCAGGGCAGCGACGCATACCTTCGGCCAAGGCAACGGCCTCCTTCACGGTCCGTCCTCGTGCGGCGGCCCGCTTGCGATAACTGGCGCGAGACCGAACGGTCATGCACGCTCGGCAGTACGGACCCCGCCCGTCGGATCGCCTCGTAGCTGGTGGGAAATCCTCCAGAGACTTTACGAGGCTGCAGTCCAGACAGGGTTTCAAGATCACTCACCTCCTTTTTGCACGTAGGAGCGAACAAAGTCCTCCGCGTTCTCCTCAAGGACGTCGTCGATCTCGTCCAGCAGGGAATCGACGTCGTCGCCGAGCTTGCCGACCCGCTCGTGGACATCGCTGGGCGTCTCGGCCGCGACCTCCTCGGCGTCGTCCGAGCTACGTCCCGCGCGCTCCTGACCGCCGCTGTCCCTCGTCGCCATGGCTGCTCCCGACCTCGGTGAAGACCTGGGACAACCCTATGCCTGGGGGCTGACAGAACGCCGGGAGCCGGCAGCTACTCGCCACTGGCCGTGGCGGTGCGAGAAGACCCACACTGGCCACGTGGTCGACCTCTATGCCCTGCCACCGGAGGAATTCACCGCCGCCCGGGACAGCGCCGCGAAACTTGACCCGACACTGAAGTCGCTGCGCCGCCCGACCGTCTCGGCCTGGCTGGTCAACCTGCTCGTACGACGCGAGCCGGCGCTGGTCGAGCAGCTGCTCTCACTCGGCGTGCGGCTGGCACAGGCCCAGCGCTCGGGTGCGGCCGGCGCGCTCCGCGACCTGGGGTCGCAGCGCCGAGCGCTCGTGGAAGCGGTCGTCGGGCGATCGCTCGAGCTGGGAGCGCGCAGCACCACGCCGGCAACCAAGGCGGAGGTGCTCGGCACGCTGGAAGCCGCCCTGGCAGATGGGGGTTGCGCGGCGGCGCTCCGCTCCGGACGCCTGGTGCGGCCCCTTTCCTACGCCGGCTTCGGCGCGGTCGACCTCGCGGGTGCGGTCGCCCCAGCAGAAGATGGGGCGGCTGGCGCTCCCGCGCCGGAAGCCCGCACGCGCAGCCGCAGGCGGCCTCCCCTGTCCCGGCCATCAGCCGACGCGTCCACTGCGCCTGGCCGCTCGGCGGTGGCCGCTGCCGAGCGGGCTGCCCAGGAGGCCGCCGGAGCCCTGGACGATGCCGTGCGGACCGCAGAGCAGGCCCGGCACGTCGCCGACGAGGCCCGGTGTGCGGCGCAGCAGGCGGCGCAGCAGGAGAGGACCGCCGCCCATCGCGTGGCCGACCAGGAGGAGGGCGTGCAAGCCGCCAGGCAGGCCCTCGCCGCTGCGGTGGAGGCGCTGACCGTCCGCCGAGACGAGCAGCGGCAGGTCGAGACCGATGTGGCGGCGGCCGAACAGGCCGAGGCCCAGGCGGTCACGGCCCTCACTCGCGCCCAGTGCGGCGCAGCTGCCGCCCGCAAGACGGTGGACCAGCGACGCCGGGGAACCTGAGCCTGCGCCGGCGGGCCGGAGCAACGGCTTGCATGTCAGCTCGCGACAGCCTGCGGTACGGGAGGGCTTGCGGCAGCTGCACCTGGGCCCTAGCGGCGACCGGCGAGGGTGTCCACGAGCTCGAGCGCGCTGTCGCACTCATCGAGCAGGACACCTACGTGCGCCTGGGTACCCCGCAACGGTTCCAGGGTCGGCACCCGCTGCAACGAGTCCCGCCCGACATCGAAGATCAGCGAGTCCCAGGAGGCGGCCGCCACCTCGTTGGGGAATTTCTGCAGGCACCGGCCGCGGAAGTAGGCGCGGGTGTCCACCGGAGGGGTGGTGACGGCATCCTGGACCTGCTGCTCGGTCACCAGCGTCTGCATGGAACCGCGAGCAACCAGCCGGTTGTAGAGCCCCTTGTCCCGGCGCACGTCGGACCACTGCAGGTCCACCAGCTGCAGCTTCGGGGCGTCCCAGGACAGGCCCTCCCGGGTGCGGTAGCCCTCGAGCAGACTGAGCTTGGCCACCCAGTCGAGCTCCCCCGACAGCGACATCGGGTCGGTTGCCAGCCGGTCCAGCACCGACTCCCAGCGGTCGAGCACGTCTCGGGTCTGGGCGTCGGCATCGGCACCGAGCCGGTCCTCGACGTGCTTCCTGGCCTGCTCGAGGTAGGCCAGCTGCAGCTGCACGGCCGTCAGCCGACGACCGTCGCGCAGGACCACCCGGTGCTGCAGGGACGGGTCGTGCGACACGGCCCGCAGCGCGCTGACCGGGCCGTCGACCGACAGGTCCACCCCGTTCTGCTTCAGCCAGCCGTCCTCGACCATGGCGAGCACGAGCGCCGTCGTACCGACCTTCAGGTAGGTCGAGACCTCGGACAGGTTCGCGTCGCCGATGATGACGTGCAACCGGCGGTACTTCTCCGGGTCGGCGTGCGGCTCGTCCCGCGTGTTGATGATCGGGCGCTTGAGCGTGGTCTCCAGCCCGACCTCGACCTCGAAGAAGTCTGCGCGCTGCGAGATCTGGAAGCCGTCCCCGCGGCCGTCCTGGCCCATCCCGACCCGGCCGGCCCCGCAGACGACCTGCCGCGACACGAAGAACGGTGTCAGGTGGCGCACGATCTCGCCGAACGGCGTCTGCCGGGCCATCAGGTAGTTCTCGTGCGTGCCGTAGCTCGCGCCCTTGTTGTCGGTGTTGTTCTTGTACAGCTGGATCGGCGCGCTACCCGGGACAGCTCGGGCGCGCTGAGCCGCGATCTCCATGACGCGCTCGCCGGCCTTGTCCCACAGCACCAGGTCGAGGGGATTGGTCACCTCGGGGGTGGAGTACTCGGGATGGGCGTGGTCGACGTAGAGCCGGGCGCCGTTGGTGAGAATGACGTTGGCCAGCCCGAGGTCGTCGTCCGGCTCGCCGGGACCGTGGTCGGAGGCGGTCGCCGCGATCTCGAAGCCCCGCGCGTCGCGCAGCGGGTTCTCCTCCTCGAAGTCCCATCTCGTTCGACGGTCGCGGGCCAGACCCTCGGGGGTACCGCCGGCATAGCCGTTCACCACCTGGCTGGAGGCGACCATCGCGTTGGTGCCGGCCTGCCCGGGGGTGGACACACCGAACTCGGTCTCCGCGCCCATGACGCGGAGGACCGTCACGCCGCGGCCCGGGTCACAGCAACGACCAGCTCACGGCGCGGTCCCACTCAGAGGTACTGCCCGGTGTTGGCGACCGTGTCAATGGACTTGCCGCTCTCGGTGCCCTTGGCGCTGGTGACCAGGGTGCGGATGAACACGATCCGCTCCCCCTTCTTGCCCGAGATCCGGGCCCAGTCGTCGGGGTTGGTGGTGTTGGGCAGGTCCTCGTTCTCCTTGAACTCGTCCACGCACGCGCTCATGAGGTGCTGGAGCCGCAGGCCCTTCACGTCCGTCTCGAGGAAGTCTTTGATGGCCATCTTCTTGGCCCGGCCGACGATGTTCTCGATCATGGCGCCCGAGTTGAAGTCCTTGAAGTACAGGACCTCCTTGTCCCCGTTGGCGTAGGTGACCTCCAGGAAGCGGTTCTCCTCCGCCTCGGTGTAGATCCGCTCGACGACCCGCTGGATCATCGCTGCGACCGTCGCCTCGCGGGACTGGTCGTGTTCAGCGAGGTCGTCGGGGTGCAGCGGCAGATCGGTGCGGATGTACTTGCCGAAGATGTCCCGGGCGGCCTCGGCGTCCGGCCGCTGGATCTTGATCTTCACGTCCAGCCGTCCCGGACGCAGGATGGCCGGGTCGATCATGTCCTCGCGGTTGGAGGCTCCGATGACGATGACGTTCTCCAGGCCCTCCACCCCGTCGATCTCGGCTAGCAGCTGCGGGACGATCGTCGTTTCGACGTCGCTGGACACCCCGCTGCCCCGGGTACGAAAGATCGAGTCCATCTCGTCGAAGAACACGATGACCGGCGTGCCCTCGGAGGCCTTCTCGCGGGCCCGCTGGAAGATCAGCCGAATGTGCCGCTCGGTCTCCCCGACGTACTTGTTGAGCAGCTCCGGGCCCTTGATGTTGAGGAAGAACGACCGACCCTCGGGCTTGCCGGTGACCTCGGCGACCTTCTTGGCCAGGGAGTTCGCGACCGCCTTGGCGATGAGCGTCTTGCCGCAGCCGGGGGGACCGTAGAGCAGCACGCCCTTCGGCGGCCGCAGCTGGTGCTCCTTGAACAGGTCCTTGTGCAGGAATGGCAGCTCGACCGCGTCCCGGATCTGCTCGATCTGGGCCATCAGGCCACCGATCGCGCTGTAGTCGATGTCCGGGACCTCCTCGAGCACGAGCTCCTCGACCTCGGACTTCGGGATCCGCTCGTACACATAGCCGCTGCGGCTCTCCAGCAGCAGCGAGTCGCCAGCCTTGATCGGCAGGTCGCGCAGCGAGTCGGCCAGCATGACCACCCGCTCCTCGTCGGTGTGGTTGAGCACGAGCGCCCGCTCGCCGTCCTCGAGCAGCTCCTTGAGCATGACGACATCGCCCTGGCGCTCAAAGGCCAGCGCGAGCACGACATTGAGCGCCTCGTTGAGCATGACCTCCTGGCCACGGCGGAGCTCGGAGACCTCGATGCTCGGCGACAGCGTCACCCGCAGCTTGCGACCGCCGGTGAAGATGTCGGCGGTGCCGTCGGCGTGACCGGCCAGGAAGACGCCGTAGCCGCTCGGCGGCTGAGCGAGGCGCTCGACTTCGTCCTTGAGCGCGACGATCTGGTCCCGGGCCTCGCGTAGCGTCCCCACGAGCCGGTCGTTCTGGCCTCCCGCGGAGGCCAGGGACGCCTGCGCGGACGCGAGCTTGTCCTCCAGGAACCGCACCTGGCGTGGGCTGTCGGCCAGCTTGCGCCGCAGCACCGCGACCTCCTCCTCCAGGAAACCGACCTGTGCGGTGAGCTCGGCGGCCTGCGCAGCGCCGTCCTCGGAGCCTGCTCCGCGCGTGCCTGCCACGTGCTCCACCTCGCCCATCTGCGTCCGGGGCCGGACTCCGGTCGTCCGGTCGCATCCTATGTACGTCGGCCGCCCCGCGCCGGTTCGTGACCCGGCTCGCCGCCCTCTTCTGCCACGCCTTCCCCGCCCCTTCCCCCCTCTCCCGCTCCACCCTGCCCCCCCGCCGATCAAGGCGGAAGGCCCATGATCATCACGACGATCACGGGCATCTCACCTTGATCGCGGAGGATTGGGGGTGGTGGGTGGTCGTGGGGAGGCCCCATCGGAGCAGGGACCGCTACCGGAGCGGCAGCCGTAGAGGAGCGGCAGCCGTACCAGAGCGACGGGCGTTACGGCAGCGACGGGCGGAAGGGTTCGCCCGGATCGCGCTGCGTGGTCTCGGCGGCCGGCTCGCCGTACGCGCCCTTGGACGGGCGTCGGCGGCGCAGCGGCGGCTCAACGCCGTCGGCGAGGCGCCGCGTGGTGCACAGGAAGCCGGTGTGGCCGACCATCCGGTGCTCGGGTCGTACTGCAAGGCCCTCGACGTGCCAGCCGCGCACGAGGGTCTCCCACGAGGCCGGCTCGGTGAACGTCCCGTGCTCGCGCATCCCCTCGACCGTGCGGGAGAGCTGCGTGGTCGTGGCGACGTAGCAGCACAGGACGCCGCCCGGACGCAGCGCCGTGGACACCACGTCCAGGCATTCCCAGGGCGCGAGCATGTCCAGCACCACCCGGTCGACGTCGGTCTCGTCCAGTCGGTCCTGCAGGTCCCCGACCGTGATCGTCCAGGCCGGGTGGGGGCTGCCGAAGAAGCGCTCGACGTTGCGCCGGGCGATCTCGGCGAAGTCGGCCCGCCGCTCGTACGACGATACCCGGCCGCTCTCCCCCACCGCCCGCAGCAACGACATCGACAGCGCGCCGGACCCGACGCCCGCCTCGACGACGTGCGCCCCGGGGAAGACGTCCGCCATCGCCACGATGTTGCCCGCGTCCTTGGGGTAGACGACCTGCGCGCCGCGCGGCATCGACAGCACGTAGTCGCTGAGCAACGGCTTGAGCGCGAGGTACTGCGTCGTGCCGATCGTCACGACGGTGCCGTCCGGACCGCCGATGAGCCCGTCGTGGTCCAGGATCCCCTTGTGGGTGTGGAACTGCTTGCCCACCTCGAGAGTGATCGTGTGCATCCGGCCCTTGGGGTCGGTCAGCTGCACCTGGTCGCCGGGCGCGAGCGCCCCTCGGCGTCGTCCTGCTCCGGTGGTCACGTGACCAGAGCGTACGTCGGGACCGCCCCGCTCGCCTCAGCCGATGGCTGCGGCGACGTCCGCGCTGACCAGGACACGCGGCGGCTGCCCGGGGACGACGTACTCCGAAGCGGGGGTCGTGCGCATCGCGAGGAGCAGTTCCTCGCCGACCAAAAAGGGGTCGAGCAGCAGGCCCGGTTCGAGCCGGCGTGAGCCCTCCGCGACGCTCACCCAGGGGCGCCGTTCGAGCGGGACCTGGCTGACCCGCGCCTCGCTCACCACGCCCTGCAACACGCCGGAGCTGTCGGCGACGACCAGGGCTCGGGCGCACAGCTCGTGTGCCTGCCGGACGGCCTCAGACAGCGGCAGGGCCGCGGAGACCACCAGGGCCGGTCGGGCCAGCCGGGCTACCGACACCAACGGCAGTCGGGTCGTCCGCTGTGAGGTGCGCAGGGCGACCGTGGCTCCGGCGTAGATGAAGGCGCTGAGCAGGGCCGAGAACGCGATGCTCGGCAGGCCGACACTCCCGTCGCCGAACGACGGCACCACCGCGAGCAGCGCTACCGGGACGACGAGAAGCGCGATGACGCGCCCCGACCAGGCGCTCGTCCGGGTTGCCCGCTCCGGGTCCCCGCAGAGCTGCCAGACCACGCTCTTGAGCACGCGGCCGCCGTCCAGGGGCAGGCCCGGCAGGAGGTTGAAGGCCGCCACGAACCCGTTGGTGACGGCGACGAACTCGCAGAGCTGCTGCGCCAGTGGGGCGCCGTCGAACAGCGGCGCGGCACCGACACCGACCGCGGCCAGCAGCAGGGAGACCATCGGCCCGCTCACGGCGACGGCGTACTCCTCGGCGGGGGTCCTGGGCGGTTCGGTGATCTCGGTGAGACCGGCCATCAGCGTGACCGTGATGCCGGCGACCGGCAGCCCGAAGGCACGGGCCACCAGGCAGTGGGCGATCTCGTGCAGCAGGACGCTGAGCAGCAGCAGCAGAGCCAGGGCGACCGCAGAGACGTACGCCGACGTCCTACCCAGCTGGTCCTGCAGCCGCGGAGCGATCACCACGACGAGGAAGGCCGCGAAGGCGAACCAGGACGGTGCAAGCAGGATGGGGACGCCCGCCACCCGACCGATCTGCAACCCCCGGCGCCGAGGAAGCGCTGAGGAGCTCACGGCCGAAGACTAACGGCGGACTCCGACAGCACGGCGGACCACGCCACCCGACCCGGCACCGACGCCAGGTGCCGCAGGGTCAGTCCGTGCCGGTGCGCCGTCCGCTCCGCCGCCGCACGGTCTGCCGCGAGCGCGACTAAGCGGCCTCCGCCGCCCAGCAGCACGACGGCGGCGGGCACGTCGTACGCCGCGAGGGCCACCGCGACGTCCACGGGTCCGAGCGCAGGCCCGTCGTGGCCGGCGGCGGCAGACAGCGCCGCGACCAGCAGCGGCGCGCTGCCGAGGACCGCGAAGGTGTCTCCCCGCCGCACCCCGGCGAGCGCAGCCACGACCGCGGTCAGCTCGACCGAGCCCGGATCCGCCACGTTGCGCTCCTCGCCCAAAGGATGGATCGCACTGCGCGTCGACACTGACACCGTGCGCCCGGGGCCGCCACTGCCCTCCGCGTCGCACTGCTGCCGGGTCTGCACACGGCGGCGTGGGAGCGCAGAACTGTCGCAGGGTCGACGTACCGTCCTTGGCATGAGCGCTTCCGCGTACGCCCTCGCACCGGCCGCCCAGTCGCCGGCTGCCCCGTCGCCGGCTGCAACCCAGCCTCCGGTCCGGCCCGTGGTGCCGGCGCAGGGTCACGCCGACCTGCCGGGGCCCGTGCTCGGCTCCCTGTCGCCCTCACGGGCCGGTGACTTCATGACGTGCCCGTTGCTCTACCGCTACCGCACCATCGACCGGCTGCCGCAGGCGCCCTCCTCGGCCGCCACGCGGGGCACGCTGGTGCACGCGGTGCTGGAGCGGCTGTTCGACCTGCCTCGTGCCGAGCGCACCCCGCATGCCGCCGCCGCCCTGCTGGGCCCGGAGTGGGACCGCCTGCGTGCGGACGAGCCGCACGTGGCCGGCCTGTTCGCCGATGAGGGGGAGGTGGCGAGCTGGCTCGGCTCCGCCCAGGCGCTGCTCGACGGCTACTTCTGCCTTGAAGACCCGCGCCGGCTCGAGCCGGCCGAGCGGGAGTGCTTCGTGGAGGTGGTCCTGCCCGGTGGCCTGCGCCTTCGGGGCATCGTCGACCGGGTCGACGTCGCGCCGACGGGCGCGGTCCGGGTCGTGGACTACAAGACCGGCCGCTCGCCTGGCGAGGCGTTCGAGGGCAAGGCGCTGTTCCAGATGAAGTTCTACGCGCTGGTGCTGTGGCGCACCAGAGGCGAGATTCCCGCGCTGCTGCAGTTGATGTACCTGGGCGACCGGGAGGTGCTGCGCTACTCCCCCGACGAGGCCGATCTGCTGGCCACTGAGCGCAAGCTCCTGGCGCTGTGGCAGGCCATCGAGCGGGCGATGCAGGCACGCGAGTTCCCGCCCAGGGCCAGCAAGCTGTGCGGCTGGTGCGACCATCAGGCGCTGTGCCCCGAGTTCGGGGGTGAGGTCCTGCCGTGGCCGGCCGTCCTGCCCGATCCCGGCGCCCTTGCCCCGCACCACGCCGCTCACGCAGCGAATCATCTGTCGCCATCGGTCACGGCCGGTGCAGGTGCCGGTGCCGGCGTCGGTGCCTCGAGGCAACCGGTCGCAGTGCCCGCGGGATGAGCGGTGTCACAATGGACGGGCACCGCCTGCGGGCGGGATCGCCCGCGACCAGGAGGAGCACCCGTGACCACTGTCCAGGACAGCGACATCGCGACCACGCACGCCGACGAGCTCGTGACCGCAGCCGTGACCGAGACCGGGAGCGAGACCGGGACGTCGGCCCGTAGCGGTGGCCCCAAGCAGTTGAGGATGCCGCTGCCGGAGACCTTCGACTCGATCGAGCAGGAACGCAGGCACCGCAAGGTCAAGCTCGCCGCGGCGTTCCGGATGTTCAGCAAAGCGGGCCTGGACGAGGGGGTCGCCGGGCACATCACCGTGCGGGACCCGGAGCACACCGACTCGTACTGGGTGAACCCGTTCGGCATGCACTTCAGCATGATCAAGCAGAGCGACCTGCTGCGCGTGGACCACACGGGTGAGGTCGTCGAGGGCGATCGAGCCGTCAACGGCGCGGCTGTGGCCATCCACTGCGCCGTACACTCCCACCGTCCGGAAGTGGTCGCTGCCGCCCATGCCCACGGGCCCTACGGCAAGGCCCTGTCGAGCCTTGAGCAGCAGATAGAGCCGCTCACCCAGGACGCCTGCGCCTTTTACGAGGACCACGGCGTGTACGACGACTACCGGGGGGTCGTGCTCGACGACGAGGAGGGCAACCGCATCGCCGCCGCCTTGGGCGAGCGCAAGGCGGTCATCCTGCGCAACCACGGGATGCTCACCGTCGGGGAGACCGTCGATTCGGCAGCCTGGTGGTTTCTCACCCTTGAGCGGACGGCGCAGGCGCAACTGATGGCAATGGCCGCCGGGACGCCGCGTCGGATCCGGCACGAGGAGGCGCTCGCCACCCGTGGTCAGGTCGGGTTCGAGCTGGCCGGGTGGTTCCAGTTCCAGCCAATCTGGGAGCGCATCTGCAAGGACAACCCGGACATCTGGGACTAGGCCGCCCCCTTGCCCGGCGGCGTTCCTCAGTAGGCGCCTTGCCGTCGCACGACTGCTGCCACGGTCTTCCACAAGATCATCGTGTCCAACGCCAGCGACCAGCTCTCCACATAATGCAGGTCCAGGCGGACGGACTCGTCCCAGGACAGCTCCGAGCGGCCGCTGATCTGCCACAGGCCGGTGAGTCCCGGCTTCACCAGCAACCGTCGTCGTACGTCCTTGCCGTACTGGCTGACTTCCTGCGGCAGGGGCGGACGGGGGCCGACCAGGCTCATCTCGCCCTTCACCACGTTGAGGAGCTGGGGCAGTTCGTCGACGCTGAAGCGGCGCAGCCAGCCGCCCATCCGGGTGATGCGGGGGTCGGCCCGCACCTTGAACAGCGGGCCGTCGGTGTACTCGTTGGCCTCGGTCAAGGTGTGGAGCCGGTGCTCGGCGTCCTGGTACATGCTGCGGAACTTGTAGATGGTGAAGTCCTGCCCGTCCACCCCGACCCGGATCTGCCGGAACACTGCGCTGCCTTGACTGTCCAGGCGCACGAGCAGGGCCAACAGCGCCAGCAGAGGGGACAGCAGGATTAGCGAGACAACGGCGATGCTGCGGTCCACCACCGACTTCAGCAGCCGGCGGCCACCGGTGAACCCTGGCTCCTCGACGTGCAACAGCGGCAGCCCGGAGACCGGTCGGATATGGATGCGCGGCCCGGCGATGTCGGTGAGCGACGTAGCCACCACGAGCGAGACGCCGCTGCCCTCGAGTTCCCAGCTCAGACGACGAAGATCGGCCTGCGTGAGGTCCGACCAGGCGCCGACGGCCACGGTGTCGGCCTCGGTCTGACGCAATGCGGCGAGGATGGTCGTGGAGGAACCAACGACGGGCACCCCCTCGATGAGAGGTCCCTGCGGCCGGTCCACACACGCGCCCACGACCGAGAACCCGGCGAAAGCTTCGCGTCCCAACTGGCGCACCAACTCGGCAACGCTGCGTTCCCGACCGACCACCAGCACGCGGTAGAGGCTCTGCCCCCTTGCCCGTTGCCGGTGCAGTCGCTGGCGCAGCGCGTACCGGCCGGTGAGGCACAGCAGCACGGCCAAGGGAAAGGCGAACAGGACGTACAGCCTGGCCAGCTCCAGCTTGAAAGCCAGGCTGACCACGGCGGTGGCGGCGAACAGCCGAACCGCGGCGTCGGACACCCGCCGGAACTCCTCGCTGCCCGTGCCCAGGAAGCGCGGCTCGTACGAGCGGGTCAGGGAGTTCGCCAGAGCCCAGGCCAGGGGGAAGGCGGCGGCGCTCACCAGGTACCACGTCTGCGGGTGCGTCCCGAAGCGCAACAGGACCGCCGCCACCGCAGCGACCAGGGCTGCCAGGAAGTCGGTCACGACGATGGTGCGGACGAGCCGCTGCTGCCATGCCGGGGCGAGGCGAGGCGAGGTGCGAGCGCGGCGTTGTCCACCCCGCTGTCGTCCGGCCGGGCCACCGCGCCGGAGGGTGCGAGCAGGACCGGCGCGGCGACGCCTCGCTCAGATCCCGCTCGTGGCTGCCGCCTCGGCAGGGCGCCACGCGTCCTCGTTCCGGTATGCCAGGACGTCACTGCGCTGCCCGTCGGTGCCGCGACTACCACGTGTCCACCTCATAGGTTTCGGCCGCCGTCCGGAAGAACTTCACACCGCCGCTGAAGTTGCCGACATATCCCGTAAGAGCTGGTCGGAGCCCCACCGTGGGTTCGCGTACGTCTGAGGAGGCGGCCCAAGTGCTGCAAGAACGTGGTGACGCAGAGCAGGCCCTTCGCGCGTTCCTCTGCTTGCTGGACGCCCTGCCGGTAACAGCGGTCGTCGACGTGCTCAGGACCGAGCGGCGTCGTCCCCTGACGCTGCGAGCGTTGAACGTGCATCCGGACTTCCTGCGGGTCGTGGCCGACGGCTGCTGGCCGCCCAGTCACGCTGTCCTCGCGCGGCGCGCATCTCGTGCTGTCCGGCGACTGACCCGCGAACTGGTGCACCGGCGAGACCGGCGGATCTTCGCCGACGCCCTGGAAGCAGCCGCGCTGGCTGTCCTGATGCGTACCGGCGCCGTCCCGGCCATCCCCGAGGAACTCCTGAGCCGAATGGAGTCCCCGTGGCAGCGGGCGCTCATCGGAGCCGGGGTCGTCGCCGCGACCGGGACCTGAGCACTCGTGTACGGTTCGCCACGCTGAGTTACAGCAGGGATGGGACATGACGGACGCAAGCACGGCGACCACGCGCACCTACGGGGCGGCCAGGACGCGCCTGTCCGGCCACCAGAAGACGGCGAAGGGCGCGCCGGCCTACTCGCGCTTCGTCAACCGTCCACTGGGCCGGCACCTGGCCGCGCTGGCGTACGCCGCCGGCCGGACCCCCAACCAGGTGACCACGCTCAGCGCGGCCTGCACGTTCTGCGGCATCTTGATCATCGCGCTCGTACGGCCGGGCACGGGGGCAGCGATAGCTGTGGCCGGCCTCCTGATGATCGGCTACGCCTTGGACTCGGCCGACGGGCAACTCGCGCGCTTGCGCGGCGGAGGCAGCCCCGCCGGGGAGTGGCTGGACCACGTGGTCGATGCGGCGAAGACCTCTGCCTTGCACGCGGCTGTCCTGGTGTCGTTCTTCCGATTCTTCGGCGTCTCCGACGGGCTCTTGCTGGTGCCGCTGCTGTTCATGGTCACGGGCAGCACCTGGTTCTTCGCTGTCGTGCTCACCGATCAGCTCCGTCGAGCCCGTCCGGCCGACAGCAGTACCGGGCCGGCCAGTGCCAGCCCGAGCCTGCTTCGAGCCCTGCTGGCGCTTCCCACTGACTACGGAGTGCTGTGCCTGTTGTTCCTGCTGCTCGGCCGCGGCGAGGTGTTCGTAACTGCCTACTCGCTGATGCTGGCCGGTCAGTCAGTGATTCTGGTCGCAGCAATGCGAGCCTGGTTCCGCGAGTTCTCAAGCCAGAGCACACCTCGTGCCACGGGCTGAGGTCCCTTTGGCAGGCGACCGGCTGAGCAACCCGTACCGCAATACTCCCAAGTCCATGCAAGCCCGAAGGTCCGGAGATGCAGCGGTTGAGTTCGCCTCGTCCTGGCAACATTCACCATCAGTTCATCAAGTCACTGTGTCACAGTGCCGACTACACAGCGTTACCGGACTCGAGGCGTCCGTCTGAACGCGTCGGCCGTGGGTTCACCAGCGGCCGCATTGAAGGCGAAGGGAGCAGAAGATGGATGGGCTTGTTGCCGCGGCTCCTGAGTCGGCCAGGCTGTCGGGGAGCGCCGTGCTGTCTGGAGGTGCCGTGCTGACGTCACCCGTCCGGTACCCGCCTGAAGAGTCGGGGACCGGAACGCGACGTCCGCTGCTCCGCATCGCCCTGCTTGGTACCCGCGGCGTCCCAGCGGCGTACGGCGGGTTCGAGACGGCCGTGGAGGAGGTGGGCCGTCGGCTCGCGGCACGCGGCCACGAGGTGACGGTCTACTGCCGGGGAGCGGCGGCGCCGATCAAGGAGCACCTCGGCATGAGGCTGGTACACCTGCCCGCAGTCCGTCGCAAGACCCTTGAGACCCTCTCCCACACGGCTGTGTCGGCTGCTCACCTGCTGTCCCACGGCGGCGCGGATGCGGCGGTCGTCTTCAATGCGGCGAACGCCCCGGTGCTACCACTGCTGCGGCGCGGAGGGATCCCGGTCGCGACGCACGTGGACGGGCTCGAGTGGCAGCGGGCCAAGTGGAGCAGCACAGGACGGCACTACTACCGGATCGCCGAGTCCATGGCCGTACGTTCCTCGGACGCCCTCATCGCCGACGCCGCGGGCATCGCCGACTACTACCGGGACCAGTTCCGTGCGGCCACCCACCTCATCACCTACGGAGCCCCCATCCTGCGCGACCTGGCTGCGGACCGTATCGCCGGACTCGGCTTGCAGCCTGGCGGCTTTCACGTCCTGGTCGCCAGGTTTGAGCCGGAGAATCACGTGCACCTGGCGGTGGCCGGATACAGGAGCAGTCGCTCAAGGCTTCCCCTCGTGGTCGTGGGGAGCTCCCCGTACTCCAGCGCCTACACCGCAATGGTCCAGCAGCTCGGTGCCGGCGATGACCGTGTCCAGCGGCTCGGCTCGATCTGGGACCAGCCCCTTCTCGACCAGCTCTACGCCCATGCTCTGACCTACGTCCACGGTCACTCGGTCGGCGGCACGAACCCCTCCTTGTTGCGGGCGATGGGAGCTGGCACCGCGGTGCTCGCGTTCGACGCCGACTTCAACCGTGAGGTCCTCGGGCAAGACGGGCGCTTCTTTCGCACCGCCGGTGACCTGACCATGTTGTTCGAGCACTCCGAGGCGACAGCTGATGCTGTCGCGGAGCGCGGCCGGCGCCTGCAATCGCGCGCCGAAGCGCTCTACCGCTGGGATGAGGTCGCCGACCGGTATGAGGTCCTGTGCCGTGGTCTGGCTCAAGGCTCAATCGCACGGTCGGACGTGCAGCGGTCCAGCAGGCGGGTCGGCGCGTGATCCGGCTCGACCCGGCGGTTTGTCGGTAATATCCTCGACGCGATCGCGCCATCCAGCCAATGTCGTCACGCGCAGTGATCTGATCGGGTGACTTTTGTGGTCTCGGCTCAAGGTGGGGCGTAGCACCTCTAGGATCTGTGCAGCCGACGGGCGTCGGCTTCGGCATAGTCAGGGTGGGGTCGTCCATGGCAATCGGTCGCCGGTTTCGCTACGCCAGCCTCGTCCTGGCTGCACTCCTGTTGGCCTTGCCCGGCGTCCCGCGGTTCGCGCACGCCGACACCGCACCGTCCGACCCCTCGGTGCCTGCCACCGTGTCGGCCGAACCCCTTTCCACCACGCAGGTCGACGGTGTCGTCTACACGCAGGTGATCGTGGGGAACACGGTCTACGCGGGCGGCCGCTTCGGCACGGCCCGTCCCGCCGGGGCTGCGCCCGGTGTCAGCACCGTCGCTCGGCACAACCTGCTGGCCTACGACATCCGCACCGGAGTGCTCCTGAGTTCCTTCGTGCCAGACCTCAACGGCCAGGTGCTGGCCATGACGGCCTCGCCAGACAAAACCCGGATCTACGTTGCCGGTGAGTTCACCACTGCGAACGGTGTGACCCGCAACCGCTTGGCGTCCTACAGCACCGCCACAGGACAGCTCCTGTCGTTCGCACCCTCGCTGGACTACCGGGTGGCGGCGCTGGCAGTCAGCGGTTCGACTGTGTACGCGGGCGGCGGCTTCAAAGTGGCGAACGGCTCGACGCGCACGCGCCTGGCCGCCTTCTCAGCGTCGGATGGTTCCCTGCTGCCCTGGGCGCCGGCCGCGGACGCCTCCGTGCTGTCCATGGTGATGGCCCCCGATGCGAGCAAGGTGGTCGTCGGTGGACAGTTCGCGACCATCAGTGGTCGGCCGGCCTATGGGATGGGAGCGCTCGACCCGGTCACCGGAGCAGTCCTGCCGTGGGCAGCCACGAACCTGATCCGCAACGGGGGCGTCAACTCCGCCATCAACAGCCTGACGACCGACGGCGTGCAGATCTACGGCACCGGCTACGTCTTCGGCCCTGGCGGGAACATCGAAGGCGGCTTCGCCCTCAACCCGTCAGACGGCACGGTTGTGTGGGTCCAGGACTGCCACGGTGACCAGTACTCCTCCTACGCTGCGGGTGGCCTCTACTACACCGTCGGCCACACCCACTACTGCGGCAACGTGGGCGGCTTCCCCGAGACCAACCCGCGCAGCTACAGCTACAGCCTTGCGTTCACCACGAAGGCCACCGGGACCGTCGCGCACAACCCCATCAGCGGTTACTACGACTTCGGCGGCACGCCTGCCCCCACCCTGCTGCACTGGTTCCCCAAGCTCGACGCCGGCACCTTCACCGGACAGAGCCAGGCCGGCTGGCACGTCACCGGCAACGGCCAGTACGTCGTGATCGGCGGGGAGTTCCCCAAGGCCGGGGGCGTTGCTCAGCAGGGCTTGGTGCGTTTTGCCGTTCGCTCCACGGCGCCGAACACTCTCGGTCCGGAAGTCAAGGGGGCGCCGCTGAACCCCTCAGCGACATCGCTCTCGAACGGCACGGCGCGACTCGCCTGGCAGGCCGACTGGGACCGGGACAACGAGTCGTTGACCTACAAGCTGGTGCGGGAGAGCAACACCGCGGCGCCGGTGTACCACGCGACGGTCCGCTCGAACTTCTGGACCAGACCGCAGATGGGCTTCGTCGACCATGGCCTGGTCGCAGGGCAGACCTACCACTACCGGCTTTACGTCAACGACCCGCTGGGAAACGCCGTGTCGTCGGAGAACGTGGCCGTGACGGTCTCCTCCAGTTCCGTGAGGCCGTACGCGCAGGCCGTCCTCAACGACGGGGCGCAGACCTTCTGGCGGCTCGGCGAGCCCTCCGGCAGCAGCAGCGCCGTGGACTGGGCGGGCTTCTCGGACGGCCAGGCCGGCACCGGGGTCAGCCGCGGCGCGGCGGGCGCCATCAGCGGTGACCCCAACACTGCGTCCACCTTCGACGGGAGCAGCCAGGGGCTGGTATCGACCAAGACAGCTCAGGCCGCCGTGGACCAATTCTCGGTCGAGACCTGGTTCCGCACGACCAGCACGAGCGGCGGCAAAATTGTCGGGTTCGGCAACCAGCAGACAGCTACCAGCAGCAGCTACGACCGGCACGTCTACATGGACAACGCGGGCCACATAAGCTTCGGCGTCTACCGCAACGGGGTACAGACACTCAGCACGACCGGGACCTACAACGACGGCCAGTGGCATCAGGTGGTGGCGTCGCTGAGCAGTGAGGGCATGTCGCTCTACCTCGATGCCAAGCAGGTCGGGCGCAACCCCTCGGTCACCGCTGGTCAGCCGTACAACGGTTTCTGGCGACTCGGCGGTGACAACCTCGGTGGTTGGCCGAGCACCGGGTCGAGCCAGAGCTTCTCCGGTGACATCGACGAGTTCGCCTTCTACCCCTCTGCCTTGTCGGCAGGTGCGGTGCTCGCCCACTTCAACAAGGGCACCGCCGCCCCGGTGAACGCGGCTCCGACCGCAGCGTTCACCGCCACCACCCAGAACCTGAGCGCGACGTTCGACGCCTCGGGCTCCTCTGACCCCGAGGGCGCAGCGCTGGGCTACGCCTGGGGCTTCGGTGACGGCTCCACCGGTACCGGCGCCGCACCACAGCACACCTACGCCGCCGGCGGCAGCTTCCAGGTCACCCTCACCGTCACCGACGACAAGGGCGCGACCGGTACCACGACCAAGCCGGTCACCGTCAGCAATACCGGCCCTGTTGCTGCGGACCGCTTCGAGCGATCGGTGGCTAATGCCTTCGGGACGGCCGACGTAGGTGGCGCGTGGACGGTTGCCGGCGCGGCCAGCAACTTCTCGGTCACCGGTGGCGCGGGCCGCATGCGCGTCCCCACAGCCGGCGCGACTCTGGCAGCGTCGCTGGGCCTGTCGGCGACCTCGACCGACTCCTACGTCTCGGTCGCCCTGGACAAGCCGCAGACCGGCGGCGGAACCTTCGTGTCGCTGATCGGCAGGCGGGTCGACAGCAGCAACGACTACCGCCTCCGGCTGCGCTACCTGAGCGATGGCTCGGTCTCCGCGTCCCTGTCGAAGGTCACCGCCGGGACGGAGACCCCGCTGACGCAGGTGCCCAACCTGACCTACGCGCCCGGCGACGTGCTGCAGCTACGCCTGCAGGTCACCGGGACCGCACCGACGACCGTACGGGCGAAGGTGTGGCGTTCCGGTTCGACCGAGCCCACTGCCTGGCTGGCCACCACGACCGACTCGACGGCGAGCCTGCAGGTCGCCGGCGGCATCGGCCTGCTGGCCTACCTGTCGGCGTCGTCGACGAGCGCGCCGCTCACCGTCACCTACGACGACCTGCGCGTTGAGCGTCCCTGAACCGGCTGACAGCGAGTTCAGCGCGGGCATGTCCACGCTGGGCCGCCCGATCGTCGCGGTGCTCACCTACCAGCGGGTGCCCGAGCTCGCGGCCCTGCTCCCGGTCCTCGTGGGGCAGAGCCGGGTAGCTGATCCACCCTGCGACATCATGGTGGTCGACAACGACCCGGGGGCGGGTGCTGCCCAGGCCGTGAGCCAGGTTGCCGGGGTGCAGTACGTGCACGAGCCACGGCCCGGGATTGCGGCCGCACGCAACCGCGCTCTCAGCGAGGCTGCCGGGAGGCCCTCGCTGGTCTTCCTGGACGACGACGAGGAGCCGGTCTCGGGCTGGCTGCAAGCACTGCTCGACCTGCACCGGCGCACGGGTGCGACCGGCGTCGTAGGACCGGTGGTCTCGCAGTTCTTGCAGGAGCCCGGTTCCTGGATCGGGGCCGGTGAGGTCTTCGCCCGGCGTCGCCTGCCTACCGGGACCGAGGTCGACGTGGCGGCGACCAACAACCTGCTCCTCGACCTGGTCCAGGTGCAGCGCCTGGGACTGCAGTTCGACGAACGCTTCGGGCTCAGCGGGGGCTCCGACACCCTGTTCACCCGTCAGCTCACCCGGGCTGGTGGACGCCTGGTGTGGTGCGACGAGGCGCTCGTGGTGGACAACGTGCCATCGGACCGGGCAACGCGGCAGTGGGTCCTACGGCGTTCCCTGCGCAGCGGCAACACGTGGGCGCGCACCTCCCTGCTCCTCGCCGATCGGGGCAGCGGCGTGACCCTCGTGCGCGCGCGACTACTCCTCGGCGGGTCGACGCGGCTGCTCGCGGGTGCTGCCAGGACCGTCATCGGCCTTGCGGTCCGGTCCCCCCGCCGCCGTGCCCGCGGTGAACTGGCGGCCATGCGGGGGCTGGGGATGGTCCTTGGCACGCTGGGCGTGGTGCGCGTCGAGTACCGGCGGCCGGCGGCGGCCTCATGACCTCCTCCTTGCACCCGTCGGTCCTGGTCGACACCGACCTCTCGGCGGTGGCCCTGGTAGTGGTGAACTACGGCTCTTGTCGGCATCTGGTGAACAACCTCACGCACCTGGTGGTGGGACGCGACTGCGGTCAGGTCGTCGTGGTCGACAACCGCACCTCGGACGACGAACGCCGGGCGGTGAGCCGACTGGCCGACCAGCACGGCTGGACGGTCGTGCTCCAGGACGACAACCCGGGCTTCGGGGCGGGATGCAACCGGGGCGTTGAACGGGCGAAGGAGCTGGGCTGCACCGCCTTCGTCCTGCTGAACCCCGACGCACGGGTCAGCGCGCAGACGATACGCGCCCTCGCCGGGGGTTGTTCGCGCGACCCCCTGTCACTGACCACGCCGCGGCTGGTCCGACTGGACGGCACCGACTGGTTCACAGGTGGGCAGATCGATCTGCGGACCGGGCACACGCGTACCCTGAATGAGTTCCACGGCAAGGCCGAGCCCTGGTTGACGGCGGCCTGCCTCATGGTGCACCGCACGCTGTGGGACCTCGTGGGGGGCTTTGACGAGCGGTTCTTCCTGTACTGGGAGGACCTCGACTTCAGTCACCGCTGTCGCCTCGCCGGTGCGCAGCTGAGGGTGCGGGACGACCTCGTGGCCGTTCACGACGTCGGCGGCACCCAGGGGGTCGGGAAGTCCAGCGCCTACTACCTGCAGAACTGCCGGAACCGGTTGCTGTTCGGGGCCAAGCACGCGCAACGCGAGGACCTGTGGCGCTGGGTGTGGCACACCCCCGGGTACGCCGCGGCCGTCGTCCTGCGCGGAGGACGACGCCAACTGCTGCGCTCCTGGTCACCGATCATCGCTGCAGCACGTGGGTCCTGGCAGGGCTTGCTGTTGGCCGTGTGGTCCCGGCGTCGATCCACATGACCGTTGAGGCTCCTGACCATCGACTGGGGATTGTGGCCGCTCGCGGCGCCGCCGTCACCCTCGCGAGCCAGTCACTGCGGATCGTCCTGCAGCTCGCCTCGATCGCCGTGCTCGCCCGGCTGCTCACCCCTCGTGACTATGGCCTGGTCGCCATGGTGGTCGCCGTCGTCGGGGTCGGCGAGATCTTCCGCGACCTGGGGCTCTCGACGGCCGCGGTGCAGAGCCCTTCGCTCACCAAGGCGCAACGCGACAACCTGTTCTGGGCCAGCACGGCGCTCGGACTGGTCCTGCTCGTGGTGGTCCTGCTCAGCGGTCCCGCCATCGCGGCCTTCTACGGCCACCCCGAGCTCGTCGGCATCTCGCAGGCCCTGTCACTCATCTTCGTCCTCAACGGGGCCGCGACCCAGTACCGGGCCGGCCTGAATCGGCGGCTGCAGTTCGGGCGGTTGGCGGTCATCGACATCACTGCCCAAGTCCTGGGGCTCGCCTGTGGCCTGTTCCTGGCCTACACCGGCTCGGGCTACTGGGCTCTGGTTGCACAGCAGCTGGTCCAGGGCGGCGTCGCGCTCGCGCTCGTGATCGTCGCGGGCCGCTGGATGCCTGGTCGACCACGCCGGGGCGTGGGGATGCGCCCCTTCTTCTCCTTCGGGCTCAACGTCGTCGGGGGCCAGGTGATCAACTACGCCGGTCGCAACACCGACGCCCTGGTCATCGGCCACCGGTTCGGAGCGGCCGACCTGGGAACCTACAACCGCGCCTTCCAGCTCCTCATGGTTCCACTCGGCCAGGTCAGGCAACCCTCGACCTCGGTGGCGCTGCCTGTGCTCGCGAAGCTGCAGGACGAGGACCGCCGATACGGCGAGTACCTCGTACGAGGCCAGCTCGCCTTCGGATACACCCTCGTCGTAGGGCTGGCCGTGGCAGCCGGGGCGGCTCGGCCCGTCGTCGCGTTGTTCCTCGGCGACCAGTGGGCCGGGGTCGTACCGTTGATCCGCGCCCTCGCCTTCGCTGGGATGTTCGAGACGCTGGCCTACGTCGGCTTCTGGGTCTATCTGAGCCGTGGCCTGACCCGACAGCTGCTGCGCTACAGCATCGTGTCGTCGCTGCTCAAGGCATCGTTCGTCCTGATCGGGAGCCACTGGGGAGTGCTCGGCGTGGCAGTTGGCTTCGCCGTCGGACCCTCGCTCGACTGGCCGATCTCGTTGTGGTGGCTGTCGAGGTGCACCCGGCTGCCGATGCGGCGACTGATCGTCGGGGCCCTTCGTCCGGCGGCCGTGGCTGTCATCGGGGGAGCGCTGGTCACGGCGGTGGTCGGCGCAATCTCGGACGCCCCGGCGCTGTTGCAGCTGTCCCTCGCGTTGCTAACTATGGCCGCGGTGTACGCCGGTGCGGCAATCGTGTCCCGTGCGGTGCGGCAGGACCTGCGCGATGTGACGGACATAGCGCGACGGGTGCTTCCGAGCCGGATCTCCCGCTCGTCCGTTCAGTGACGCCAGGGTCTACGGGCAGTCCGCTCGGCACAGGCAGTGACGTACGCCTTGTGGTGGGCCTGACCAGCCGGAGCCCAGTTGCGGGCGCGGAGATCCGGGGCAGCGTCGCGGGGTGAGCTCGCAGAGAGCAGCGCCGAACCGAGCACCTCCGCCGTCAGGATGCCGTCGAACAACAGCACCCACTCTGCTCCGACCTCGTCGGCGAGGGCCTCGGTCACCGGACCCCTGGGAACCAGAACCGGGCGCCCGAGCGAGAGCGCCAGAAGGCACGCCCCGGAGTTGTGCATGGCCCGGTAGGGGAGCACGACCAGCGTGGACTCCTCGATCTCCGTGGCCAGCTCATCATCGGGTACATGGTTCAGGCGAAGCACCACCCTCTCATCCCGTTCGCTGGCCGTGGCAAGACAGCTCAGCAGCTCTGCCGCGTCCGGGTGGGGTTCGACCCGACCTACGGCATGCAGGCTCAGCTGGGACTCCTGAATCTGGTGGAAGGCCTCCACGAGGGTCTCCACGCCCTTGTAGGGGCGGATCAGCCCGAAGAACAGCAGTCGCCCCGGTACGGCAGGACTCCCGGCCCGGGCGGGGAGCACATCCCTGTAGTGCCCGTGGAGGACCGTCGAGGTGCGCTGCGGGCACGGCGTGACCGTCGAGGCGTTGAGGCGCACCCACCAGTCGGTTCTGGCCTCGAGGGCGGCCAGCAGGAGCGCGTCCACCCGGGTCAGCTTCTCGTGCGGAGCCACATTGTGGACGGTGCGCACGACCACGGTCCTGGACAGCGACAGCCGGGCGAGCAGAACCGCGAACAGGACGCGTCGGACGCTGCGGCGCAGGCGACCACCGGCACGCAGCAGGTGCTCTGGCCAGTGCACGTGCAGCACTGCATAGCGACCGATCAAGGCCTGCTGCCAGCTGAAGAAGCACGTGGAGACCGCTGGCGGCAGGGAGCTCACGAGCTGGACAAGGTAGGGATTGGTCGTCGCTCTGGGGCGCCGGAAGGACTGGAGGACGAGCAGCGGTGCAGTCACTCCCGCGACCGGGAGGTGATCCCTCCGTAGGGCCTCAGGACCAGACCGAGGGCGAGGGCGACGTCGGCGAGGTTGGCATGGATCGGCCCGAAACCCAGGTCCCACAGGCTTATCACCACGAGGAAGCCGACCAGCGCGCTCGCTCGGCGTCGTGCGAGTGCCATCGAGAGGCCGTTCAGGAGCAGGCCGGCGACCAACACGCCGAGGGCGATGCCGACCGCCCCGCAGTTCACCCACAGGTCGGCCAGCACGGAGTGCAACCTGAACTGCCCATCGAACATGTACCGGTCCCGGACCGGATCGGGGGGCAGCCCGGCAGCGGCCAGCCCTCCCCTGCCCGTCCAGACGTCTTCGGCTCGTGGCACCACGCCGAGCCCGAAACCGCCCGGCTGCTCCCGCATCAGCCGGATCGTGGCGCTCCACTCCGGCCGGCCACCGACGAGCAGCGAACCGCTTCGGGTGATCTGCTCGACCGAGCGCTGCTGCAGCACCTTGCCGGCGTAGCCGTCGACTAGGGCCGCCGTACCGAGAAAGTAGGCCGACGCGGACAGCGCCCCCAGCAGGATCAGCACTTGGGCTCTGCCGAGCGCGCCGTACCGCCTGCCCCTTCGGGCACCAAACAGGGACAGCGCCGCGGCAACGACGCAGAAGGCGACGAAACTGCGGTACTGATGGCTAACTCCCACGAGGCCCAGGGCGACGAGGGACAGTACGGCCCACGTCCTTGACCGGGTTCGAGCGACGGCTGCCAGCACCAGCACTGTCGTAGGAAAGGCGAGCTGGAACTTCCAGGCGTTGGCCGAGCCGGGAACCTGGGCCACCGCTACGAGCAGCTTGCCGGCGGCGTACAGCGCTGCGACCGCCGGCAGCGACAGGTGGGTGCGCGCCCAGAGCAGCAGGCCGACCCCCCCGAAGGCGGTCACCAGCAGCGTGCTGAGCTCCGCGACGTGGCGCAGGTCGACCGATTGCCCCGGACCTGCGGCCCAGGCGAGGTCGAGCCCGCTGAGCAGCGCGGCGAGCGCGAGGGCCAGCAACGCTCTGGCACCTGAGTACCGGGGCAGGACGCAGATCCAGACGGGCAGCAGGACCAGGACGACGACCAGACCCGTGGCGGTGCTGTGGGGAAGTGGCAGGTCGGCGCCCAGCACGACGACACCGACGACAGCGGTCAGGATCGAGGACGCAGCGCTGCCCCGCGCGGCCGCGCCTGGCCCTTCGGAGGCGCCGGGCCTGTGGGCACCGGGACCCGGCGTCTGAACGGGTGGCGCTGCCACGCGGGTCGCGCTCAGGACGGTTGCCATGACCATCAGAGGGCGTGGTCGGACAATCCTGGCTTGAGCGGGAAGCCGAGCACGCGTGGGGTGGCGACCCGGGGACGCTTCTTGCGGGGGGGCTTGGCCGACCTGGGCGCTTCCTTGTCCTTGTTCAGGACGACACCTGCGATGGGAAGGGCGGCCAGGCGTGCCTGATGGAGGCACGCTGTGAGGTCTCGCGCGCGCAGGCGCGAGGCGTCCACGACCACCAGCAGAGCGTCCGCGTGCTGACCGAGGACGAGGGAGTCCGCCACCTCCAGGACGGGTGGGGTGTCGAGCACGACCGCGTCGTAGCTGCTCGCAGCCTCCGCCAACATCGACCGCATGGCGGGGCTGGCAAGGGCAGCTCCAGGGTCGTCGGCAGCACGCCCGGCGCTCAGGAGGTGCATTGAGGAGTGCGGAACGGCAAGAGCGGCGGCCCCGAGGGTCATACCTCCCTGGATCACGTCGTGCAGACCCGGTTTCTCAGCGAGACCGAACATGGCTGCCAAGCGCGGCCGACGCAAGTCGGCGTCCACCAGGAGCACCCTGGAACCGGACTCCGCCAGGGCTCGGGCGAGCTGGACAGCCGTCGTACTGCGTCCTTCGCCCCGGATGGAGGAGGTCACGACCACCGAGGTGCCGGAGCCCGCAGGTCGGTTCAGTCCGGTGGCGAAGTTGGTCCGAAGCCGTCGGAAGGCGTCCTGGACCGTCGGGCTGCGCGGTGACCGCCGACGACTCGGCTCGTAGGCGACCGTCGTGAGGACCGACAAGCCGCTCAGCGCCTCGGCCTGCTCCCCATCGCGTACGCGGTCGTCCAGCAGGTGCCGTAGGAGAGCGGCGATCGCCCCGAGGGCGAGGCCGGCGAGAAGTCCATAGACCGCGTTGCGTAACGCGGACGGACCGGTTGGCGTCCGAGGCACCTGAGCCGTGGCCACCGTGGTCACGTTGATCGGCCGGACACCGCCGTTGCCCGCCGGGGTGAGCTGCTGCACAGCGGCCTGCAGGTGCGCGCCCACGGCGTTGGCGATATCGGCGGCCTGTTGAGCCCCGCTGCTGGTGACCGAGATGGTCAGGACGACGGTGTTGAGCGGCGCGTCGGCCGTGATGCTCATCGCCAGCTGTCGAGGCGTGGTCTGTAGACCGAGCTGCTGGATGACCGGGTTGAGCACCTCGGGCTGCGTGGTGACCTTCGCGAAGGACTGCATGAGGTTCTGCGTGTACGTCGAGCCCTGGGTCAGCTCGCTCACTGTGTCCCCGCGCGCCGGAGCGAAGAAGACGCTGGTGCTCGCTCGGTAGGTGGGGGCAGTCCTCGCCGTGAACGCGAGCCCGGCGAGTACCCCGAGCAGGGAGCCGGCGACGAGCAGCCGCCAGCCGCGCCGGAGAGCCAGGGCGTAGCGGCTGGGTTGCATCGTCGGGGTCGCTTCCGGGTAGGCGTCGCCGCGACGGCCGGCTGGCTGCGGGGCAGGTGTGATTCGGGCCGTGGGCACTGCTTCTTTCCCGCCGACGCTCACAGCGCTTCCACGAGCATCCTGTCCAGCAGGACACGTAGCAGCGTGCTGGAGGTGTGCTCGGTGTAGGGGAAGTAGGCGACCTGCACCCCGACTGAGGCGAAGTCGCGTTCGAGCTTGTCCCCCTTCGGCGTTCCTCGCCAGTCGTCACCTTTGAAGATGACGTCGAACCGGAGGTCTCGCCACACGTCGAGCTTCTCCGGCAGCTGCTCGGCGTACGCCACGTCGACGTGGCGGATGCTCTTGACGATCTCCAACCTCTCCGACAGGGGAACGACCGGGAGCCTGCCCTTGGCGAGCACGGCGAGCTCGTCGGAGACGACCCCAGCGATGAGGTGTCCGCACTGGCTGCGTGCGTGCCGCAAGGCATTGAGGTGGCCTACGTGGAACAGGTCGTAGACGCCCGGCGCATATCCCACCCGACGAGCCATGCAGCTTCCCCTCTTCCGCGGCGACTTCCTACGCTGCGACCTTCTGTCCAGTGCAGCGCTGCACGACGAGACGGACCCTGCGCATCGTAGTGATGCGACCCGTTCCGTGAGCGACAATGTCAGATCTCGTGGCTGTCGATCGTTCTGCGCCGGCACGGACAGGTCTTCGGAGGAAGGCCTGTCACGTGCCGGCGTGGTGGATACAGGGCGCGGTCCGGTTCTCCCTGGCTCAGCCCTTGCTGATCGTGACGGGCTGAGCGGTGTCGTCCCAGACGTTGCCGTGCTGGGTTAGGGTGGTGGCGGTGCCGGCGATGATGGCGCAGCCGGTCAGTCGCTGGTCGTGG
>JAABUX010000719.1_pt1 | contig 54388 bp, 44 predicted proteins | sample 5561851 | NCBI WGS metagenome assembly JAABUX01 (sample SAMN10711883, study PRJNA513361) | rock metagenome | isolation source: Antarctica rocks | place: Antarctica: Victoria Land, Richard Nunatak red sandstone | collected 2016-01-03
CGGCGAAGCGGGGTGGCAGGCGGGGCATGGCGTCGTCTCTTGGCGGGGACACGCCAGCTTAACGCACCGACCCGCTCCGCCACCCAACACCCGCTACGCCGCCAAAATTGGCCAAAGTCGAGCTAAGTAGTGCTCTTAGGTCCGAACTCAATCTGGAGACCGACATGTGGCGTATCTCCTATATAGTTTACACCTACAAATCCATACCAATTAGACCTTCGGCCATTTACATATGTATCTTGCAGCCTATCAATAAGATCAAATGAGAATTTCGCGAATTCATTCCGGCCCCAGGACATCACAGATCCGAGATAATTGTCCGAAAGTTTACGCTCGAATGCTCCCAGCGCTATGTTACTATCCATTATCAATGAATCTCCTCCTCTCTTCACGGTAGTCTGGATTGGGGTCTTTGACGTGCTCAGTTCAATCTTGCCTGTCTGATCCTCAGAGATACCTTCTCCCCTAAGCACGACTCCACCAATGAAACTTCTCAACGTAATTCCATCTAGAATGCTGTCGAGTATAGATTTGCTGTACTCATGCTCCTTCTTGATCTCAAAAAATATTAACCCACAACAAAATCTGCTGCGCAGGCACTCGCCTCCCCTAACGCCTGGTTGGTTTAAGTCCTTCATAAATGGCTTCAAGTCAGCTAAATGCTCGAGAGCATCGGATATGGTCTTTGGTGTCAGTTGTGACTTTACTTCGAAAACACAGCATACATGTTCGACTGGGATTGCGCGTGAACGTCCTTGTGGAGTTAGATCAGGGGACTCTTCAATCCACAAGATTGGTGCTTCTAGTGCATCATAAATGATCACATCGAAATGAGGAAGTCTAGACTCGATAGTTGTTATTTCTGGTGAAATTAGGTATCCAGAGGTTACGCCATACTTTTTCGGTAGGAACTCAGAGAGCCATTTTCTGAACTCCGCTTCTGCCACCGTGCCGTGGAACGTCTCAACTTCATGGCTACGACTCTGGTTTCTTGCGCTGTCGAAGCGCCGAAGGAGATCAATTTTGGCATTTAGAAACTGCCGCCAGCCTGATGTAAAAAACTTTGGACGCGGCACTTGATCTTTACTCACTTTAAACCTCTTTTCCATGGATGGTTTATACTATAGGCCAGATAGGGAGATCTGCGGATCGAGCTTTAACTCCGGGTTGACCTGCTTAGCCTATATGGTCGTGCAGTCGATGCTTGGCCAGGTCTATGCAAACTGCACCGCGTCGATCTCCTTGAGGAGTTCGGCATTGCGGACGCGTATACCTTTGCCTACCGTTCGATGCCGGATAGCCCTGCTGCAAAAACACCAACGACAGCTTCACAGAACTAAAGTGGGTATTGTCCGAGACCGCTGATTGATCTGGACCCCCAAGCTCAGGCAATAGTTACGGCTTGGGTAGCCCACAGCGCAATCCTAATCTTGATCCAGTACCAATTGTGCTCGCGTGGCCTGTCGCAGAGACGGCCTGCTTGGCCTTGCAACTATTTGCAAACATCCAGAGATATACTCATACGCGCAATCATCGGCGACTTAAGCCCCGATTTCCTCCCGCATCACTTCCAGCTCGAGCCAACGCTCCTCCGCACCAGCCAAATCTGCCTGCGCTTTGGTCAATGCCTCGGTCAGCGTCCGAAAATCAGCCGGGTTCTTGCGATATAGGTTCGGATCAGACAACCGCCGCTGCAACCGGCTGATCTCCGCCCCAAAAGCCTCAATCTGCTTCGGCAGCGTCTCCAGCGCATGCTTGTCCTTGAACGCCATCCGCCGCCCCCCCGCCACCCGCTGCGGCAGCGGCTTCGGCCCGCTCGCCTTCGCCCGCGCAGCCGCCGCAACCGCCGGCGCCCCCCGCTGCGCCAGCATGTCGCTATATCCCCCGGCATACTCCACCCAGCGCCCGCCACCCTCCGCCGCCAGCGTGCTCGTCACTACCCGGTCTAGGAAGTCGCGGTCGTGGCTGACCAGCATCACCGTCCCCGGATAGTCCGCCAGCATCTCCTGCAGCAGGTCCAGCGTCTCCAGGTCCAGGTCGTTCGTCGGCTCGTCCAGCACCAGCAGGTTGCTCGGCCGGGCCATGGCGACGGCCAGCATCAGCCGCCCGCGCTCCCCACCGGATAGCACGCCGACCGGGGTGCGCGCCTGCTCGGGCTTGAACAGGAAGTCCTTCATGTAGCCGATCACGTGCCGGCGCTCCCCGCCCACCTGCACGGTGTCCCCCCCGCCGGCCGTAAGCGTGTCGGCCAGGGTGGCGTTCGGGTCCAATGCCGCGCGCTGCTGGTCCAGCGTGACCTCCGCCAGGTTGGTGCCCAGCTTCACCTCGCCGGCATCCGGCGCGTCCACGCCGGTCAGCATCTTCAGCAGCGTCGTCTTCCCCGACCCATTGGGACCGATGATGCCCAGCCGGTCGCCGCGCAGCACGCGCATCGTCAGGTCCTGCACCACCGGCACGCCGTCGAACGTCTTGCTGACGTGCTCGGCCACCGCGACCAGCTTGCCCGACAGGTCGGCGTCGGTGGACACCAGGCGCAGCGGGCTGTCGCTAGTGCGCTGCTCGCGCCGCTTCTGCCGCAGCGCGCCCAGCTCGCCCAGACGGCGCACGTTGCGCTTGCGCCGGGCGGTGACGCCGTAGCGCAGCCAGTCCTCCTCGCGGACGATCTGCCGGCTCAGCTTGTGCTGGTCGCGCTCGGCCTGCTCCTCGACCTCCTCGCGCCAGGCCTCGAAGTGGGCGAAGCCGCGGTCGATGCGTCGGGTCACGCCGCCGTCGAGCCAGACGATGCTGCGGGACAAGGTTTCCAGCAGCCGCCGGTCATGGCTGATCAGCACCAGCCCGGCGCGCAGGCTGTTCAGCTCGGCCTCCAGCCACTCGATGGCGGGCAGGTCGAGGTGGTTGGTCGGCTCGTCGAGCAGCAGCAGGTCGGGGGAGGGGGCTAGGGTGTGGGCCAGGGCGCAGCGCCGTTTCTCGCCGCCGGAGAGGTGGGCGGGGTCCTCGGCGCCGGTCATGCCGAGCTGGTCCAGCAGGGAGCGGGCGCGGTAGGGGTCGTCGCCGGGTCCCATGCCGGCCTCGACGTAATCGAGCGTGGTGGCAAAGCCCGCGAGGTCCGGCTCCTGCGGGAGGTAGCGCACGGTGGTGCCGGGCTGCAGGAAACGGGTGCCGGAGTCGGCCTGCAGGAGGCCGGCGGCGATCTTCAGCAGCGTGGACTTGCCGGAGCCGTTGCGGCCGACGAGGCAGATGCGCTCGCCGGCGCCGACGCCGAGTTCGGCGCCGCGCAGGAGAGGAGCGGTGCCGAGGCTGAGGTGGATGTCTTGCAGCAGAAGGAGGGGCGGGGCCATGCGCAGGGTATGGGCGGGCGGTCGTTGCTGTGCAACCCGGGGCGGGTGTGGCAAGACCTCTGCTCGCTCTCACTCTGGGGAGGGTCGGGGTGAGGGAGGCCGGGAGGGCTAGCCTTGACCGTGGAGGAGCGGGGTTCCGGCGCGATCAGGCCGGGGGTGGTGCTGGCCGCCTCCCTCACCCCGGCCCTCTCCCGGAGGAAGAGGAGGTGGCAAGCAGCAGGGTTATTGAGGCAGGGCGATGGCATCCAGGATCTCCGAACCAACCCTCACCCGGCGCAGCGCGCTCGGGCTGGCGGCTGGCCTGCTGTCCCGGCCCGCCCGCGCCGCCGAGCCGCTGCGCATCGGCCTGCTGCACACGCTGTCCCCGGCGCCGCTGTATGTCGCCATGGAGCGCGGTTACTTCACCGATGAGGGCCTGGCTGCCACGTTCCGCTTCTTTGAGGCCGCGCAGCCCATCGCCGCTGCGGCAGTGTCAGGCGACATCGACGTGGGGATCACCGCGCTGACCGGCGGCTTCTTCAGCCTGGCCGGGCGCGGCGCCCTGAAGGTGATCGGCGGCGCCCTGCACGAGCAAAAGGGCTACGAGGGCACCGCGATCCTGGCGTCGCGCAAGGCCTACGACGCCGGCCTGACCGCGCCGGACAAGCTCGGCGGGCACAGCTTCGGCATCACGCAGTTCGGCTCGTCATTCCATTACATGATCGGGCGCATCGCCGAGCGGGAGGGCTTCGACCTGCACGGTATGACGCTGCGGCCGTTGCAGGCGGTCGGCAACATGGTCGCGGCAGTGCGGACCGGGCAGGTGGACGCCACGATGGCCATCAGCTCCATGGCCCGGCCGTTGGAGGCGTCCGGCGAGGCGCGCATCATCGGCTGGGCCGGGGACCTAGTGCCCTACCAGATCACGGCGGTGTTCGCCCCGGTGCGGATGATCACCGAACGGCCCGACGCGCTGCACCGCTTCGCCCGGGCTTATCAGCGCGGCGTGGCCGACTACCGTGATGCCTTCCTGCGCCTGGATGCGGCTGGCCAGCCGGTGCGGGATGCGAAGGCGGCGACCATGATCCCGCTGCTGCAGAAGTATGTCTATACCGGCGACCCTGATGGACCCCGAAAGATCAGCGAGGGCGTCGGCTACTACGACGAGGGCGGCCGGCTGGACGTGCAGGACGTGGCGGCGCAGTTGCGCTGGTTCACCACGCAGGGCCTGGTCAAGACACCGGCCGATGCCGCCGACCTGATCGACACTCGGTTCCTAGGGGCGTTGCCGGGGTGATGGGCGGCTCCTCGGTGCGGCTCGACATCCAGGGCGTCGGGCACAGCTTCGGCCCCTTGCAGGTGCTGGACGGCATCGACCTGGTGGCCGACGCCGGCCGCGTGCTGGTGCTGGTGGGTCCCTCCGGCTGCGGCAAGAGCACGCTGCTGGGCATCATCGGCGGCCTGATCGCGCCTGGCGCCGGGCAGGTGCTGATGGAGGGCACGGTCGCCGACGACTGCCTGAACCCGCTGACCCCCGTGTTCCAGGATTTCGCGCTGCTGCCTTGGCGCAGCGTGGCGGGCAACGTCGGCCTGGTGCTGGAGGGCCGGCTGCCGAAGCCGCAGCGGCAGCAGCGCGTGGCCGAGGTGCTGGCGCTGACCGGCCTGACCGACTTTGCCGGGGCCTGGCCGAAGCAGCTATCGGGTGGGATGCGGCAGCGGGTCGGCATCGCCCGGGCGCTGGCGGTCCGCCCGGCCTGCCTGCTGATGGACGAGCCGCTGTCGGCGCTCGACGCGCAGACCTGCGCGCTGCTGCTGGACGAGTTCGCAGCGCTGATCGAGCGGGCCGGGACCACGACGGTCTGGGTGACGCACAACCTGAACGAGGCCGTGCGCCTGGGCCACCGCGTCGCCGTGCTGTCCCGCCGGCCCGGCCGGGTGCGCGCGGTCGTGGAGATCGACCGCCCGATCAGCGCGCGTCCGGCCGCCGATCCGGAGCTGCTGCGGATCGAGGGCCGGCTGTGGGATTTGATCCGCGATGACGCCGCGGCGGCTGAGCGGGAGCGCAGGGTTGCCTAGGGTGCGGGGCGCCGTGCCGTTTCGGGCCGGCGGCTTCGCCCCGCGTGCGGTGCCGCTGGCAGCAGTGGCGACGCTGCTGGGGCTGGTGGCGCTGTGGCAGGCGGGGGCCAGCGCCGGGCTGATCCCGACGCTGTTCCTGCCGCCGCCGGTCGGCATTGCGCGGGCGCTGGGGGCGCTGGCCCGGTCGGGGGAGCTGTGGCGGCACCTGGGCGCTTCGCTGCAGCGGCTGGCGATCGGGTGGACGCTGGGAACGGTGTGCGGGGTGGCGCTTGGGGTGGCGATTGGGCTTTTGACGGTGCTGCGGTCGCCGGGGATGGCGGTGGTGTCGGCGCTGTTCCCGATCCCGAAGATCGCGCTGGTGCCGCTGTTCATCATCTGGTTCGGCATCGGCGAGGGGTCGAAGGTGGCGACGCTGGCGTTCGGGGTGTTCTTCCCCACGGTGCTGAACACCGCCGCCGGGGTGGACGGGGTGCCGCGGGGGCTGATCCGCATGGGCCAGGCATTCGGCCTGCCGCGGGGGGCGATCCTGCGCAAGATCGTGCTGCCGGGGGCGCTGCCGGCGATCCTGGGCGGGTTCCGGGTGACGACGGGGATCGCGATCATCCTGCTGGTGGCGGCCGAGATGATCGGGGCGGACGAGGGCATCGGGGCGTTCGTGCTGCAGGCGGGGAACCTGTACGACACGGACAACCTACTGGCGGGGATCGTGGTATTGTCGCTGCTGGGGCTGGCGGTGGCTTGGGTGCTAGGGAGGTTGGAACGGTGGTTGCTGGGGTGGCGGTGACCGCTCGGACTGATAGCCTGGTGAACCAAGGGGCTTTCAGGATATCATTGCTGTGCAGCACCGGTGAAGTTCCCCGCGGCGTCGTACGGCCAATGGAGGCTCCACTTCTTGTAGAAGGCTTCGCAGCTTGCCATGGTTGGTAAGAATGTGGCTTCACTCTCACGGAAAGCTGCGAACCGGGTATGACCCTCTACTCCAGGATGTTTCTTATTAGGCAAAGGGGTATAGTCGTCCTGCGCGCCATGCTGTACCTTGCTGACGAGGGCGTTGTTCAGCAGCCGCACCATACCCATTGCCTCCTTGCTCCACGAGCCGCGCGGTTTCATTGAGTCCAGCGATGAGGCGAACAGCTTTTCATAGCTGTCGCCGTCATGCTTGATCCATAAACTCATCATATCATAATCCGATACAAAAAGTCTGCCGCTGTCAGGATGAACCCCAACCCCTGACGAACCAGATTTTACGGGATTGCCTGCCTTATCAGAGCTGTCCGCTAGGCGCTTCGGGCCAAATACCCCTTGGAACGCCAAAGCACCTATCTTTGGACAACGGAGAACAATAAGGAGGCGGTAACGCTGCGTTGCGACGCGCAACGTTGCCACGTCCTCCACCGCAAGATCAGTTTGTCGTGCAAAGGTGATGTCAGCCGGGGGGAGGCGGTTATGCTCCGCTGCTCTTAGCCGCGCGAACAATGCATGCTCAGCAATAGATGCCTTCAATGTCATGGTAACCTGCCAGTGCCCTAAGTCTCCGAACGCTAGCAGAGAACGTTATCAGTACGCAACGTAAATGTGAGTCTCACCGCGCAGCCGGGGACGTTGGTCACGCGGAAGGCTCGGCATTTACCCCCCGCACCGCCTCGCAAACTGCCCGCGTCACCTCCGCCGTCGTCGCGTTCCCACCCAAATCTGGCGTCACCACCCCCGCCGCGCACACCGTCTCCACCGCCCGCATCAGCAGTGCCGCCGCGTCCGCCTCCCCCAAGTGGTCCAGCATCATCGAAGCCGTCCAGAACGTCGCCACCGGATTGGCAATCCCCTTGCCCGTGATGTCGAACGCGCTCCCGTGGATTGGCTCGAACATGCTCGGAAACCGCCGCTCCGGGTCGATGTTGCCGGTCGGCGCGATCCCCCCAGGCTCCCGGCCAGCGCCGCCGCCAGGTCGGACAGGATGTCGGCGTGTAGGTTGGTGGCGACCACGGTGTCGATGCTCCGGGGCTTGAGCACCATCCGGGTCGTCATGGCGTCCACCAGCTCCTTGTCCCACGTCACGTCCGGGTAGTCCTGCGCCACCAGCGCCGCCACCTCGTCCCAGAACACCATGCCGTGCCGCTGCGCGTTGGACTTCGTCACCACCGTCAGCAGCTTGCGCGGCCGCCGCCGCCGGGCCGCGTCGAACGCGTAGCGCATGATGCGTTCCACCCCGCGCCGGGTGAAGATGGCGGTCTCGGTCGCCACCTCCTCCGGGAAGCCGCGGTGGGCGCGTCCGCCGTGCCCGGCATACTCGCCCTCGCTGTTCTCCCGCACGATCAGCCAGTCCAGGTCGCCAGGGCCGACGCCGCGCAGCGGGCTTTGCACGCCGGGCAGGATGCGGGTGGGCCGGACGTTGGCATACTGGTCGAACCCCTGGCAGATCGGCAGCCGCAGGCCCCATAGGGTCACATGGTCCGGGATGTCCGGCGCCCCCACCGCCCCGAACAGGATGGCGTCCACCGCCCGCAGCCGCTCCAGCCCATCCGCCGGCATCAGCGCCCCGGTGCGGCGATACCGGTCGGACCCCCAATCCAGGTTCTCCACCTCCAGCCGGAACCCGCCGTCGCGCGCCGCCACGGCATCCAGCGCCTCCAGCCCGGCGGCCACCACCTCCGGCCCGATGCCATCGGCGGGGATGGAGGCGATCCTGTAGTGGCGCATGGTCGGTATCCCGCATGGTTCCCGTCCGGTGTAGCGAGGGCCGCGCCGCCGTGCCACCCGGCTTGCACCCCGGCACCGGGACCGTCAGTGTTGCTGGCGTATGACCTCACGGAGCCAGCCTATGCGACGCCTTCTCCTCACCGCCGCATGTGCCGTGCTGCTGACCCATGCCGCCGCGGCGCAGACCCTGCGCGTGGCGCTGCGAGAGGACCCGGACATCCTCGACCCCACCCTGGCGCGCACCTACGTGGGCCGCATCGTGTTCGCCGGGCTGTGCGACAAGCTGTTCGACATCAACGAGAAGCTGGAGATCGTGCCGCAGCTTGCCACCGGCTACGAGTGGGCGGACCCGGTGACGCTGGTGATCCACCTGCGCCCTGGCGTGAAGTTCCACGACGGCGCCGACCTCGACGCCACCGCGGTGAAGTACACCCTGGAACGGCACCTGACGATGCAGGGCAGCTTCCGTCGCAGCGAGCTGAGCGCGATGGACCGGGTGGAGGCCGCCGACCCGCTGACCGTCCGCATCGTGCTGAAGGCGCCGTCCTCGCCGTTCCTGGCGCAGTTGGCGGACCGTGCCGGCATGATCGTTTCGCCCAAGGCGGCGGAGGCAGCGGGCAAGGATTTTGGCCTACATCCGGTCTGCGCGGGCCCGTTCCAGTTCGCCGAGCGCGTGCCGCAGGACCGCATCGTGCTCAAGCGCTTCCCCGGCTACTGGGACGCCGCCGCGGTCAAGCTGGACCAGGTCGTCTATCAGCCGATCCCCGACAGCTCCATCCGCCTCGCCAACCTGCAGGCCGGCAGCATCGACCTGGTGGAGTACATCCTGCCGACCGACGCGGATGCCGTACGCAAGAACCCGCGCCTGCGGTTGGCCGTGTCCGACTACCTCGGCTACCAGGGCATCACCTTCAACGTCGGCAGCGGGCCGCGGTCGAAGGCGCCGATCACCTCCGACGCACGGGTCCGCAAGGCGTTCGAATTGTCGCTGGACCGGGACGCCCTGGTGCAGGTGGTCTATAACGGGCTGTTCACACCGAACGCGCAGGCGATATCTCCCAGCAGCCCCTACTTCATCCCCGCCGTGAAGCCGCCCGCCCGAGACGTCGATAAGGCGAAGGCGCTGCTGAAGCAGGCTGGCGTGACCCTGCCGGTCCCAGTGGCGTTGACGGTGCCGAACAACCCCGACCTGCGCCAGGCCGGCGAGGTCATCCAGTCCATGGCCGCCGAGGCCGGCTTCGACGTGAAGATCACGGCAATGGAGTTTGCCTCGTCGCTGGAGGCGGAGTCGCGCGGGGACTATGAGGCTTACATGCTGGCCTGGTCGGGCCGGGTCGATCCCGATGGCAACCTGTATAGCTTCATCCACACCGGCGGCGCGCTGAACACCGGCAAGTACTCCAACCCGGCCGTGGACAAGGACCTCGACGACGCCCGCCTGACCGCCGACCCGGCCAAGCGACGCGACCTGTATGCCGCCATGTGGCAGGCCGCCACGCAGGACCTGCCGGTCCTCTACTTGTGGACACAGAAGAACGTCGTTGGCATGTCCGCCAAGGTGGAAGGCTTCCGTCCCGTGCCCGACGGCATGATCCGCCTGCAGGGCCTCAGCCTGGCGAAGTAGCCATGCGGTCCCACCTCGGCGCGCGCATCCTGCAGGTGATCCCGACCATCCTGCTGGTCAGCGTCCTCGTCTTTGCGCTGCAGCAGCTCATGCCCGGCGACCCCGCCGTTGTGCTGGCCGGCGAGGAGCGGGGCGATCCGGTCGTCCTGGCGCAGATCAGGGCCGACCTGTGGCTGGACCGCTCCCTGCCGGTGCAGTACCTGCACTGGATCGGCGGCGTCGTGCGCGGCGACCTCGGCTTCAGTTGGCGCATCCGCCAGCCGGTCGCGGGCCTGATCCTGACCAAGCTGCCCGTCACGTTGCAGCTCGGCGCGATGGCCTTCGTGATCGCGCTGGCGGTCGGCGTGCCGGCCGGCATCCTGTCGGCGGTGCAGCGCAACCGGCCGCTGGACTACATCGCCAACTTGGTCGGCCTGGCCGGGCTGAGCACGCCCAACTTCTGGCTCGGCATCATGTTGATTCTACTCGTGTCGGTGGACCTGGGCTGGCTGCCGCCCTCCGGCTACGTGCCCTTGACCGAAGACTGGCGGCAGTCGCTGGCGACCACCATCATGCCGGCATTCGTGCTGGGCAACGCCATCACCGCCATCCTGATGCGCCATACCCGCAGCGCCATGCTGACCGCGCTCGATCAGGATTACGTCCGCACCGCCCGCGCCAAGGGCCTGCCGGAGCGCACCGTCGTGCTGCGCCACGCCTTCCGCAACGCGCTGGTCCCGGTCGTCACCCTGGGGGCGCTGGAACTCGGCACGCTGCTGTCCGGCGCGGTGCTGACGGAGCAGGTGTTCAGCATCCCCGGCTTCGGCAAGCTGGTGGTGGATGCGGTGTTCAACCGGGACTACCCGGTGGTGCAGGGTGTCGTGCTGGTGACGGCCGCGCTGTTCATCTTGCTGAACCTGCTGGCAGACGCGCTGTACGTCCTCATCAACCCTCGGCTGCGCACGGCATGACGATGCGCAGCAGCCCGGCCCTTCTTGCGGTGGCCCGCTTCCGCGCCCGCCCAGCGGCGGTGCTCGGCCTGATGGTGATCGCAGTGTTCGTGCTGGTCGCAGTCGCTGCGCCGCTGGTGTCGCCCTACGATCCCGTCGCCACGAGTTGGACCGCCATACGCAAGGCCCCATCCTGGCAGCACCCGATGGGCACCGACGAGAACGGCCGCGACGTGCTGTCCCGCGTGGTGTTCGGCACCCGGGCGTCGCTGCTGGCCGGGGTGGTGTCGGTGCTGATCGCCGGCGGCATCGGCGTGCCGGTCGGGCTGCTGGCGGGCTTTGCCGGCGGCCGGGTGGATGCGGTGGTCGGGCGCGTGGTGGACGCCATGCTGGCCTGCCCGTTCCTGATCCTGGCCATTGCGCTTGCGGCCTTCCTGGGGCCGGACCTGACCAACGCCATGATCGCCATCGGGGTCACTGCGGCGCCGGTGTTCGTCCGCGTCGCCCGTGGCGCCACCATGGATGCCGCCACCAACGAATACGTCGAGGCCGCCCGCGCCCTCGGCAACCCGCCCTGGCGCGTGGCGCTGCGCCATGTGCTGCCCAACATCGTCCCGCCGCTGCTGGTGCAGGCGACGCTGGCCATCGCCGCCGCGATCATCGCCGAGGCCAGCCTGTCCTTCCTGGGCCTGGGCCAGCAGCCGCCCGCACCAAGCTGGGGCAGCATGTTGAACTCGGCGCAACGTTTTCTTAGCCAGGCGCCCTGGCTGGCCGTGTTCCCCGGTGCCGCGATCTTCCTGGCGGTGCTGGCCTTCAACCTGGTGGGCGACGGGCTGCGCGACGCGCTGGACCCGCGCCGCCGCTGATCCCCGGAGGGTGGACATGCGCGTGGCCGTGATGGACGACTGGCAGGGCGTCGCTGCCGACGCGACGGACTGGTCCGCCTTGCAAGCCCGGGCGGAGGTGGTGTTCCTGCCCAGGCCGTTCCCGGACGAGGATGCGGCCGTGGCGGCGCTGGAAGGCTTCGATATCCTGATCCCGCTGCGGGAGCGCACGCCGCTGCCGGGCAGCCTAATCGCCCGCCTGCCGGGGCTGCGGATGATCGCGCTGACCGGCACCCGCTCGCCCAGCCTGGATTTGGCCGCCTGTGCCGCGCATGGCGTGCTGGTCAGCAACACTGGCGGCGAACGCTCCTCCATCGGCACCGCGGAACTCGCCCTGGGCCTGATCCTCGCGATGGCCCGGCATATTCCAGAAGGCGACGCGGCGATCCGGGCCGGGCGGTTCCAGGAGGGCGTGCCAGTGGGGCCGGTGCTGGATGGGCTGACCCTGGGCATCATCGGCCTGGGCCGCATTGGTGCCCGCGTGGCCGGGTATGGCCGGGCGTTGGGCATGCAGGTGCTGGCCTGGAGCGCCAACCTGACCGCCGAGGCTGCGCAGGCCGGCGGCGCCCGCTTGGCGACCAAGGCGGAGCTGCTGGCAGCGTCCGACGTCATTAGCCTGCATGTCGTGCTGTCCCCAAGGTCCCGCGGGTTGCTGGGTGCTGCGGAGCTGGCGGCGATGAGGCCCGGCGCAATCCTGGTCAACACCTCCCGCGGGCCGCTGGTCGATGAGGGCGCGTTGCTGGACGCCCTGCACGCCGGGCACATCCATGCCGGGCTGGACGTGTTCGCGCACGAGCCGCTGCCGCTGGGCCATCCGCTGCGCACCGCGCCGAACTGCGTCCTGACGCCGCACCTGGGCTATGGCACGACGGACACCTTCGCGCAGTTCTACGGCGAGAGTGTGGAGAACATCCTGGCGTTCCTGGATGGTGCCCCTATCCGAGTGATCCCCGCACCTTGACGCCGCAGCCCCGGGCCAGTGGTATCGGGGCAACAAAGGGGAGGGACGGGATCATGCAGGCATGGGCGGTCGTGGAGCATGGCCGGGACTTGCAATTGGTGGACCTACCCATGCCGGACCCCATTGGGACCGAGGTGCTGGTCGAGGTCACCCATTGCGGCATCTGCCACTCCGATCTGCATATCTGGGAGGGCTTCTACGACCTGGGCGGCGGCAAGCGGCTGAACATGCGCGACCGTGGCATGGTGCTGCCGCTGGCGCTGGGGCACGAGATCGCCGGCCGCGTGGTGAAGCTCGGCCCGGATGCGGTCGGGGTTGCCGTGGGGGACGTGCGCGTCGTCTATCCCTGGGTGGGCTGCGGCCATTGTGCGCAGTGCCTGGCGGAGCAGGACCATATGTGCCCGAACCTGCGCCCCTTGGGCGTCCTGCAGGCTGGCGGCTTTGCCACGCATGTCGTGGCGCCGCATCCGCGCCACCTGGTCGATCCCGGCACGCTGGACCCCGCCGTGGCGGCGACCTATGCGTGCTCCGGGATCACCGTCCTGTCCGCTATCCGCAAGGTGCTGCCGTTGCCGCCCGAGGAGCCGCTGGTGCTGGTGGGCGCCGGTGGGCTGGGGTTGAACGCCATCAGCGTGCTGCGCGCTCTGGGCCATGCCAACATCGTCGTCGTGGACATCGGCGCGGAGAAGCGCCAGGCCGCCCTGGACGCCGGCGCCAGGACGGCCGTGGACGGCTCCGGGGAGGGCGTGACGGCCCGCATCCTGGAGGCTTGCGGCGGTCCAGTCGCTGGGGTGATCGACATGGTGAATGGCGCTGCGACTGCCGCCTTCGCCTTCGCGGCCCTGCGCAAGGGTGGCAAGCTGGTCCAGGTCGGCCTATTCGGCGGTGAACTGACGGTGCCGCTGCCCACCATGGCCATGCGTGCGCTGACGGTGCAGGGCAGCTTCGTCGGCAGCCCCGGTGACCTACGGGACTTGGTCGGTCTGGCGCAAGACGACGGTGTCGCGCCGCTGCCGGTTACGGAAGTGCCGAAGGACCAGGCCAACGCCGCCCTGATGCGCCTGCGGGACGGCGCGGTGAAGGGCCGGATCGTGCTGCGGAGCAGCGCAGCTTAGGTGTTTTCCCCCTCTCTCTCCGGGAGAGGGGACATCAAGTTAGGCGTAGGAAGCCGATCTGGTCCTCGACCGTGCTGGCCGGGTCGGTGGCCGGGAGGGCGTCGGCAGCCCCGTCGCGCAACGGCTGCCGGAATCCAGACCCCGGCTGCACGCCCGCACGCAGCAGCGCCGCGACGAAGGACCGGCCCCAGGCTAGCGCAGAAGTCCCCTTCAGAACGTCCCAGCTTGCCTGCCAACGCAACTGCCGCTCCGCCAGGCTCATGTTCAACGCAGTGTCCAGTGCATCCGCGACCTCATCGGCGTCATGCGGGTTGACGATCAGCGACGACGCCAACTGCCGCGCTGCCCCGGCAAAGCGCGACAGGATCAGCACCCCGGGGTCCTGTGGGTCCTGGGCGGCGATGAACTCCTTGGCAACCAGGTTCATGCCGTCGCGCAGTGGCGTCACCAGTCCGACACGCGCCTCGCGCATGTAGCCCGCCATCGTGCTGCGGGCGCCCGCGCGGGCGACCAGGCGCAACGGCGTCCAATCGGCCTCGCTGAACTCGCTGTTGATGCTGCCAGCCTCGCGCTCCACCGCGGCGCGCAGGTCGCGGTAGGCCACGACATCCTTGCGCGACTCGGCGGCGATCTGCAGCAGAGTAGTGCGGCGGTGCCAGCAGGGCCGGGTCTCCAGCAGGCGCCGGTAGCCGGCCATGCGCTGCATCAAGCCCTTGGTCGGGTCCATCCGGTCCACACCCAGGATCAACCGCTGCCCGGCCAGGCTGCGGCGCAAACGCTCGGTCGGGGCCGCAAGCCAGGCATCCTCGGCCGTTGCGGCGAACTCCTGCGCCTCGATCTCAACCGGGAACACCCCGAGCCGGACCCGGCGGCGCCCAACATTCAGCCAACCCCCATCCATCCGGAACGCATCGCCCAGGCGGCACGCGGCCTCGGCGAAGTTGTCCACATCGTTGGCAGTCTGGAAGCCGATCAAGTCAGCCGCGAGCAGGTCCTGCACGAGGGCGCCCGCCTCCGGCACGCTCGCCAGGATGTCGGCGGACGGGAATGGGATGTGCAGGTAGAAGCCGATCGGCGCCGTGACGCCGCGCTCGCGCAACAGTGCCGGCATCGCCATCAGGTGGTAGTCGTGGATCCAGATCAGGTCGCCGGCCCGCAACAAGGGCTGCAATGCGTCCACGAACCGGCTGTTCACCGTCCGGTAGACCGCGGCGTTGCGGCGGTCGAACGTCATCAGCTCAGGCATCGAGTGAAGCAGCGGCCACAACGTGCTGTTCGAGAACTCGTTGTAGTAGCGATCATGCTCCTCGGCGGTCAGGTCGACCGTGGAATATTGGACACGGCCGGAGTCCATGGACTTCGCGTCCGCCGCGGGCGTTTCGGTGACGCGACCGCTCCACCCGAACCATACGCCGCCGCGCCGCTCCATGAGCGACTCCAGGGCTACCGCCAGCCCGCCAGCCTGTGCGCCCGCGGCGGCCGGGGCCGGGACGCGGTTGCTGACGACGACGAGGCGGCTCACCGAAGCTCCAACAACGCGATTGGAAGCTTGACGAGGAGGGTTTCAACCGGCAACCGGCCCGTGCTCATCATGTCCTCACCCTCAACCAGGACGTGCCCAAGGCGACGATCCACCAAACTACGCGGGAGCAAAACTGTGGTTCCCGACCAGCAGGCTAACGTAACATGCGGAACCGTTGCATCACGTTCTGCTGACTGTGGCAAGCGTGTGACGGCCACGATGGCGGCACGCCCCTCATGCACACGGGCGAAGGCCATGACCTGCTCGGCCTGTGGCCCTTCGGTCCGCAACGGTACGTAGGATCCCAGGGTGAACAGGCCCGGCGCGCGGGCACGGTGGGCCAGGGTGCGCGCGATGACTGCCTGCTTGACCCGGCCGTCCCGCCACGTCTCCATCAGCTCCTCTGGCCGGCCTACCACGTCCAGCGAGGCCTGCCGTGCCGCGAAATCGACGGGGCGGCGGTTGTCGGGATCGACCAGGCTGAAATCCCAGTACTCCGTGCCTTGGTAAAGGTCGGGGATGCCCGGGCAGGTCATGCGGAGCAGGGTCTGCGACAGCCCGTTGATGGCTCCCGCCGGGGCGATGCGCCCGGCAAACGCCGCCAACTCGCCAACCATGTCTGCCGACCGCTCCACATCCAGGACACCGGCCAGGAAAGCGCGGCAGGCACCCTCGTAGTCCTGGTCCGGCGCGGCCCAACTGGTGCGCCGCTTGCCTTCGCGCAACGCCTTCTCCAGCCACCCGGCAACCCGGTCCTCCAATGCCTTCACGCCCTCCCGGTCCTCGGCAAGGAGGTTGAGCGGCCAAGCGGCGATCAGCGTCTCGTAGAGCATGATCTCGTCGGCTGCGTCCGGCGCCGGGCCATCCAGATCGCGCCGCAACGGGGCATTCAGGCGCATCCAGCGGGCTAGCGCCGCCTCCCACTCCCCCGGCGTCTCGCTTAGTACAGCCAGGCGTGCCCGTGCGTCCTCGCCCCGCTTGTGGTCGTGCGTCGCGGTGGCGAGCAGGGCGAGCGGATAACGCTTTTGCCGCTCCTTGTTCGCGGCGTGGAAGGCGGCCGGGGACAGGCACCACTGCGACGGCTCGGTGCCGACCTCGTTGCGTGAGAGGAGGCGGCCGTAGCGGTAGAAGCTGGTGTCCTCGACCGACTTGGCCGCGGTCGGTGCTGAAAGCTGCTGGAAGCGCGTCATCGCCCGCCCCCATTCCTGCCGCCGCGTTCCGGCCGGCACCTCGCGCAGCCCGGCGCCGGACAGCCAGCGGTTGACCAGTTCCAGCAACGGCCGGTCCGCCGGGCGCACGGTGCGGCGGGCGCCGGCCATCGCCCAGTCCATTATGCGCTGGTCCACGGGGGAGATGCCCGCAGGTCCGGCATAGATGCGGTAGGCATGGAAGTGGACCAGCAGTTCGACCAGCGTCGCGCGGATGGCGCTGAGAGTGTAGTCGCGGGTGGTCAGGCTGCGCCGGGCGATGCGGTGCAGGGCGGTGGCGGTGGCGAACAGCTCGCTGCTCAGACTTTCCGTGAGGATCTGGCGGCGGGCCGGCTTGGCCTCGTCCTCGAAGGCGGCGGCGCGCCCGGTCAGCGTGGTCCACAGCTCCGTCAGTGGCGCCTCACCCGCGGGGTCGTGCAGGACGGCCGAGACGTCGTTCATGAAGTCGTAGCCGGTGGTCCCGTCGGTTAGCCAGTCGGCGGCCAGCCGCTCGTGGGGGGCAAGAATTTTCTCGATCCAGATAATCGCGGGTGTGCCGCGCAACTCGGGCGGCCGGGACTCGGCGGCGGTTTCGAGGCGGCGGCGCAGCTTGCGGCAGTAGTCGCGCGGGTTGGCCAGTCCGTCCACATGGTCGATGCGGACGCCGTCGATCAGCCCTTCGGAATACAGCCGGAACACCGTCCGGTGCGTTGCCTCGAACACATCCGGAACCTCGACACGCACGCCGGCCAGGCCGTTCACGTCGAAGAACCGGCGCCAGTTGATCTCGTCCGTCGCCGCGCGCCACCACGCCAGCCGGTAGTTCTGCCGGTCCAGCAAGCGGTGCAGGCGCTCACGGCCCTCGGGGGTGGAGGTCGAGTAGGCGCGCAGGCACTCGGCGATGGCGGCGCGGTAGGCGGGTTGCAGCAGCTCTTCGCGAGCCTGCTCGGCCTCCTGCCGCACGGCTTCGCTTCCCCCAGTTCCTAGGTCGGCGAAGGCGCGTGCTGGCGTCTCCAGCGGACCGCCGATGGTCAGTAGGATCGAGGCATAGTCGCGTGGATTTATAGGGAAACGGTGGTCGTGGTAGCCGACGAACAGGCGTCCGTCCGTCTCGTCGAACTGCAGGACCAGCTCGCCCGCGTCCAGGCACTCGCCATAGGAGGTGCCCAGGAACGGTGCCAGCATGCGCCCGCGCAGGGAGTTGTCGGTAGGATCCCAGTCGATGTCGAAGTACTCGGCATAGGGGCTGGCGCGGCCCCACTCCAGCACGTCCAGCCACCAGCCGTTGTCGTTGCCGCCGACGCCCATATGGTTGGGCACGATGTCCAGGATCAGGCCCATGCGATGGGCGCGCAACGCCTCAACCAGCCGGCGCAATGCCTCCTCGCCGCCCAGCTCCGGGTTGATCACGTTATGGTCCACGATGTCGTAGCCGTGCGTGGAGCCGGCGCGCGCCTTCAGCAGCGGGGAGGCATACAGGTGGCTGATGCCGAGCTTGTCGTAATACGGCACCAGTCCCGTCGCGTCATCCAGGGTGAAGCCCTTGTGGAATTGCAGCCGGGCAGTGGCGGAGAGGGGCTTCATGCGGAGGTCCGAGCTTGGTTGAGGCTATCAAGTCTTGCAATGACATTAGGGGCTTGCAAAAGATCGCTGGCATCGCCTGGCAGCCGTCGCCGCCAGTTTGGATGCTCGCCCAGGGTGCCCGGCAGGTTCGGCTGCTCCTGGATGGCGAGCGCGTCCTCGGCTGGCAGGATCACGAAGTCGCAGGCAGAGGCGCCGACGTGCCGGGCCGCCGCGTCGGCGATGGGGTTGCCGTCCCAGGTGGCGGGGACGCTACCCTCGGCCGCACCGCTCGCCTCGAAGGCCTCCCAGAGCAGGCCGTGGTCCTGGCCGCGCGCCGCCGTCTCGTGCGCCTTGTGGCCCGCGTCGCCCAGCAGTCCGAGCCTACCGCGCCAGTCTAGGTCACGCCCGGTCCACCAGCCGGCAACCGTCGCCAGGTCGTGCGTGCTGGTCATGGCGACCGCCGATTTGGTCCAGGTGCTAGGCGGGGTGAACCGGTCCTGCTTGTCCCGCTCGAACCAAAGCACCCGCATTCCAAGGATGCCAGCCTCTTGCAGGCGTTCCTGGAAGCCGTCCGGGATGGTGCCCAGGTCTTCGCCAAGCACGATGGCCCGATGGCGGCTGCTCTCCAGCGCGATCAGGCGCAACAGGTCCCCGGTTGGGAACGCGATGTAGGCGCCGTCTGCGGCGGACGCACCGTCAGGCACTACCCAGAGCCGGGCCAGCCCGAGCGCATGGTCGATCCGTATGCCGCCTGCGTGGCGCATGGCGCTTCGTAGCAGTTCCAAGTAGGCGGAGTAGCCGTTCTGGGCCAGGCCGCGCGGGTTGAAAGCGGCCAGCCCCCAGCTTTGCCCGCTGATGCTCAACAGGTCCGGCGGCGCGCCGATCGACAGCCCGAGCAGGGTTTCGGCCTGCCGGCTCCAGCAGTGGCTGCCGCCGGAGTCGGCGCCGACGGCCAGGTCGGCGATCAGCCCAATGGGCATCCCAGCATCGCGCGCCGCCTGTTGTGCATCGGCCAGGCTGCGGTCGGCCAGGAATTGCATGTAGGCATGCAGGCTCACATCCTGCTCATGGTCGCGGGCAAAGGCGGCGACGGCGGGATTGGCGGGATCGCGGTACTGCTCCGGCCAACTGCGCCAGTGCCAGCGGCCAGGATCGGCGCCGAACAGGTGGGCATGCAACGCCTCGAACCGGGCATGGGTCTCCAGTGCGTCGCCGCGCTGCGCCCGGAAGGCGGCGAGGGCGTCCAGCGTCGCCGGGTCCGCCGCGTCGAACAGGGCACGCATCTTGGCCAGCCGCGCCCGGCTGGCGGCGGGCCAGTCCACCAGGTCGCCATCCGCCGCGCCGGCCCCGCCCATGTCCAGCCGGGTATGCAGCACATTCAACTGCGTGCGGCTGGACGGCGAGTAGGGGCTGTAACGGTCGCGGTCGGCGGAGAACTGCGCGTGCACCGGGCTGATCGCGACGGCTGCGGCACCGCGGGCGGCGGCAGGTCCGACTAGGTCCTGCAACGCCCCGAAGTCGCCGAGGCCGCCATCGCCGGGCCGACGCAGCGCATAAAGCTGCACCGCCAACGCCCAGAGCCGCCGGTCTGGCGCTGCGTCCTGCACCGTGAAGCAGCGGCGCGGGGCGACGGCCAGCGTGACCTGCTGCTTGCCGACCTCAAGCCGGTGATAGCCCGGGACATCGACAGATGGCAGTTCGGCACTGCCATCCCCCTGCCGCAGCACCCCGTCGAGCACCGTCCCGTCTTCCAGCGTCAGCCGAAACGGGCCGGCAGAGAGGGCAAGCTGGGTCGGCTGGCCGACCTGTGCCGTCACGAGCGGCAGGAGCGCGGCGGCTGGTTGGCGGAGGGATGCCAGGCTGTCCTGCACCGCGCCGTCATCGTCCGCCGGCAGGCCCAAGGCGCCGAGCACGGCCCGGAGCGTCCCCGGCGCCACGTTGTGCCACTCGCCATGCACGTCGCGCCAACGTGGCGCGATACCCGCAGCCTCGGCCAGGGCCGTTAAGTCGGCGTCGCTCATGCTGCGGCGAGGTATGCGGCGACGCCGCCGGGCGGCAGCATGGAGGCTGCGGCCCCGGCGGGATAGAGGAACAGCGCCGGGCCATCCGGCAGGCTGGCGTCAACGGGGGTGCTGCCGAGGTTCAACGCCAGGGTAAGCTGCTGCCCGTCCTTCATGCGCCAGGCTGCCCGCACCGCACCGGGCGCCAGCACCCGCGCCTCAACGCTGCGGCAACCCGGCAGGACCGGCACGATGCGGTCGCGCCGGATCGCCAGCAGCCCGCGCACGAACTCCGCCATACCGGGATCGGCATTGTCCGGTATGGAGGCATCGAAGGTACTGGCGGCGTTCGGGTCCGGGATGGCGGCCCGGCGTTTCTCGTCCTGGAACGCGGCGAAGTGCTTGAACTCGGCCCGACGGCCCTCGCGCACCAGCTTCGCCAAGTCCTCGTTGTGGCTGGTGAAGAACAGGAACGGGTGCTTCGCGCCGTGCTCCTCCCCCATGAACAGCATGGGTATGAATGGGGATAGCAGCATCATGGCCATCGCGGCATGCAGCTTGCCGGGGTCGGCCAGAGTGGTCAGCCGCTCGCCCATCGCGCGGTTGCCGATCTGGTCATGGTTTTGCAGGCACACGACGAAGTCGGTCGTCGGCAGGTGCCCACTCGGCTCGCCGCGCGGGCGGCCCAGGTGCGGGGACGGCTGGCCCTGGTAGGCGAAGCCGTCGCGCAGGCAGGTGGCCAGCAGCGCCGTCGCGTCCTGGAAATCCTCGTAGTAGCCTTCGCTTTCCCCGGTCAGCAGGACGTGCATGCAGTGGTGGAAGTCGTCCGCCCATTGCCCGTCGAAGCCCGGTGCGTCCGGCCCGGTCCGCAGCAGCGCCGCCCGGTTGTTCTCGTGTTCCAGCACTAGGTGGACCTGCCGCCCCGGCTCGACCCCGGCACGGATCGAGTCCGCCAGGCCGCGTAGGAAGCCCTCCTCCGAGATGGCGTGAACGGCGTCGAAGCGCAGGCCGTCGAAGCGGTATTCCATCAGCCAGTACAGGGCGTTCTGCTTGAAGTAGTCGCACACCTCCGGCCGGCGGAAGTCGATGGCGGCACCCCAGGGCGTGCTGATGTCCTCGCGGAAGAACGGCTTGGCAAAGGCGTGCAAGTAGGCGCCGTCGGGGCCGAAGTGGTTGTACACCACATCCAGCATCACCATCAGCCCCAGGCCGTGCGCCTCATCGACCAGCGCCTTCAGCTCGGCTGGCGTGCCGTAGGCGGTGTCCGGCGCGTAGGGCAGCACGCCGTCGTAGCCCCAGTTGCGACCGCCCGGGAAGTCGGCGACCGGCATGATCTCGACCGCGGTGAAGCCCAGGTCCTTCAGCTCGCCCAGCCGCTGCCGTATGCCGGAGAAGCCGCCCATGGCTCCGGCATGCAGCTCATACACCACCGCCTCGTGCCAGGGCCGGCCCTGCCAGGCGGTATTCTTCCACTCATAGGCGTTGGGATCGACGACGACGCTTGGATCGTGCACGTCCGGCGCCTGCTGGCGGGAAGCCGGGTCAGGCACGGCAAGGCCGTCAGGCATCCGGTAGCGGTAGCGGGTACCGGCCGGGGCAAGGCAGGCGATGCTGTGCCAACCGCCGGCATCCGCGTGCATCGGTTCCGCGACGTGGCCGTCGCGTTCCAGCATGACGTGCGGGACCGAGGGCGCCCAAAGCCGGAACTGCGTCGTTCCATTGGTTTGCAGCTCCGCGCCGAACGGCAGCGGGTGGGCGTAGTGAGACATGCGTAACCTCGATTGCGACGCGCCGTCAGCCTGCACGCAGGACCAAGGTCGCCAACGGGGGAAGGGTGAGGCTGATCGAAGCGCCAAAGCCGTGCGCCGGTTCCGCCTCGGCCATGATCGCGCCGGAATTTCCGGTGTTGGAACCGCCATACGCCGCCGCATCGGTGTTCAGCATCTCCGACCAGGCGCCATCCGTGGGCACGCCCAGGCGGTAGCCGTGCCGCGGAACCGGGGTGAAGTTGCAGACGACCAGCACCGGCGCGCCGCCGTCAGCCGCCAGCCGCAAGTAGGCGAACACGGAGTTGCCGGAGTCATCGACCACCACCCAGCGGAAGCCCGAGGGGTCGCAATCCCCGGCGTGCAGGGCCGGCAGGTTGCGGTAGGCCGCGTTCAGGTCCCGCACCAGGGCCTGCACGCCGTGGTTGGCCGGGGTGTCCAGCAGGTCCCAGTCCAGCCCGGTGTCATGGTTCCACTCGCGGTCCTGGGCGAACTCGCCGCCCATGAACAGCAGCTTCTTGCCGGGGTAGGTCCACATGAAGCCGAAGTAGGCGCGAAGGTTGGCGAACTTCTGCCAGGCGTCGCCGGGCATCTTCCGGATCAGCGAGCCTTTGCCGTAAACGACCTCGTCGTGCGACAGCGGCAGGGTGAAGCGCTCGCTGAAGGCGTACACCAGGCCGAAGGTGATCTCGTCGTGGTGGTAGCGGCGGTTGACCGGCTCCTCGTGCATGTAGTGCAGGGTGTCGTGCATCCAGCCCATGTTCCACTTGTAGTCGAAGCCTAGACCACCCTCGTCGGCGGGGCGGCTGACGTTGGGCCAGGCGGTGCTTTCCTCGGCGATCAGCACGGCGCCGGGGCAGCGCTCGGCGACGGCGCGGCTCAGCTCCTGCAGGAAGGCGACGGACTCCAGGTTCTCGCGCCCGCCGTACTTGTTGGGCACCCACTCGCCGGGGTTGCGGCTGTAGTCGCGGTAGAGCATCGAGGCCACGGCGTCCACGCGCAGCCCGTCGGCGTGGTACTGCTCCAGCCAGAACAGCGCACTGGCGATCAGAAAGCCGCGGACCTCGTTGCGTCCGAGGTTGAAGATGTAGGTGTTCCAGTCCTGGTGGAAGCCCTCGCGCGGGTCGCCGTGCTCATACAGCGGCGTGCCGTCGAAGCGCGCCAACCCGTGCGGGTCGGACGGGAAGTGCGCCGGCACCCAGTCCAGGATGACGCCGACGCCCATCGCGTGGCAGCGGTCCACGAACCGGGCGAACCCCTCCGGCGGGCCGAGCCGTGCGCTGGGGGCGAACTGGCCCAGCGGCTGGTAGCCCCAGGAGCCGCCGAACGGGTGCTCCATGATCGGCAGCAGTTCCAGGTGGGTGAAGCCCATCCCGGCGCAGTACGGGGCCAGGCGGTCGGCTAGGGCTTCCCAGCCCAATGTTCCCATGTCGGCCGCCGGCAGCCACGACGCGGCATGGACCTCGTAGGTCGAGATCGGCGCACGCGGTCCCTGCGCCGCCGCGCGCTTGCCCATCCAGGCGGCGTCGGTCCAGCGCCAGCCGGCGTCGCTGACGACGATGGAGCCGGTGGCCGGCGCGACCTCCGCTGCCCAGGCGACCGGGTCGGCCTTCTGCGGCAACACCTCGCCCTGCGGTCCCAGCAGGTCGTACTTGTAGATGGCGCCGGGCTGCACGCCGGGGATGAACAGGTCCCAGACGCCCACGCCATGGTGCCGCCGCATCGGGTGCCGGCGGGCGTCCCAGAAGTTGAAGCCGCCCACGACCGACACACGGCTGGCGTTCGGCGCCCAGACGGCGAAGCGCACGCCGCTCACGCCATCCATGACCGCCGGGTGCGCGCCCAGGCAGTGGCCCAGGTTGCGGTGCCGGCCCTCGCCCAGCAGGTACAGATCAAGCGGCCCTAGCGTCGGCGGGAAGGCGTAGGCGTCCTCCTGCTCCCAGGTGCCGCCGGCCCCCTCGGCGTGCAGGCGGTAGCTGCCGTCGCCCGGCGCCGCTCCCGCCCAGAAGCCAGCGGGGTCCAGGCGTTGCAGGGTGCCAAGCTTGGCGCCCGCATGGTCCAGCACCGTCACGGACTCCGCGCCAGGCAGGAAGGCGCGCACCTCCCGGTCGACGCCGGCACCATGCGGACCCAGGATGGCGAAGGGGTCGCCGTGCCGGCCATGCACGATGGCGTCGATGGCTCCTGGTTGCAGGTCGGTCATGACGGCTGCTTGTAGGTCGTTCACGCCGGCTGCTCCAGGCCGATCAGGCGCTCGGCGATGGCGTGCAGCCCGCCAAGCGGGATGCCTAGCCAGGTCGGCCGGTTGGCAGCCTCGTACTTGATCTCGTAGGCCGCCTTCTCCAACAGGAACAGGTCGAGCAGCGCCATCTCCGCCTCGGGTGGCACCCACCGCGGCTCCGCAGCTTCCAGGACCGCCCGGTAGGCTTCCAGGAAAGCCGTGCTGGCGCGCTCCCGGAACTCCTGCAGGATAGCCTGGCGCCGCTCCGACGCCTGCTCGGACGTGGCGACCCGGCCCGGCGCCGCCGCCGCCGCCGCATAGTCGAACGACCGCAGCAGGCCCGCCACGTCGCGCATGGCGCAGGACTTGGCCCGCCGCTGCTCCATCGTGCGCGCCGGCTCGCCCTCGAAGTCGATGATGTAGGCATCGCCCTGCACGACCAGCACCTGTCCCAGGTGGAAGTCGCCGTGCACCCGCGTCCGCAGCGACCCGTGGCCCTGCCGTGCCAGCCGCCGGGCGGCGTCGCGCAGCGCGTCGGCATGACCGAGCACGTCCTGCGCCTGCGCCCGCGTCGCCTCGTCCGGCCAGTCCTTCATCGACGCCAGCATCCCCAGCGCGATGTCGATCTGCTCGATGGCGCCGGCCGCCCATTCGTCCAGCACGGCCTCGCTTGCCGGCTCGGGCGTGAACTCGGGCTGGTCGGTCGGCTGCGACAGCGCCGCGTGCAGCTCGCCCAGCCGGGTGCCGATGGCGCGGGCGAACACCTCGTAGGCGGCGAAGGTGTCGCCGTCCTCCTGCCCGGTCAGCGCGGCGGCCTCCACCCCGGCGGCCAGGAAGTCCAGCGTGTAGCCCCAGCCATCGCCCTGGTTGCGGACGAAGCCCTGCGCGAGCGCCACGGTGTGCGGCGTCCCGTCGGCACCGACGCGCACCACCTCCCCGAGCAGCGGCGCGGTATTGGCGAAGCCGCGCTCCGTCAGGTAGCCGGTCATCTCGGCCTCCGGGTGCACGCCGGCCAGCACGCGGCGCACCAGCTTCAGCACCACGGCATCGCCGACGATCAGGGAGGAGTTGGACTGCTCGGCCGACAGCCGCCGGATCTCCGCATCCGGGGCCAACTCCAACTCGATCAGCCTGCTCGTCGGCTTGAAGCGCAGCTCGCCCTCGTCCAGCTTGACGATGGCGTTGTTGTGCAGCGCGCCGATCAGGCCGCGCGCCATGGCGTCCACCGTGAAGGCGTCGGTCAGGTAGCCGACGCGCGGCCCGCGCCGTACCCGGCTGAGGGCAAGCTGCTGGGCGAGGGCGCCCGTGGTCTCGTCCTCCCAGGCGATGCCGAACGGCAGCACATAGCGCTCGGTGCGGCCGGGTAGGACGGCCTCCACTTCGGCGAACATTACCGCGCCGCCAGTGGTCGGCAGGGCTGCGGCATAGGCCAGTCGCGTGCCCTCAAGCCGCTCCGTCTTGGAGGCGAACCAGCGGCGCTTCGGCAGGTAAGCCGGCAGGGCCTCATGCTCCAGCACGCTGCGCCCCTCTTTGCCCAGCACATCGGCCAGGCCAGCCCGCATCACCAAGGTTGCATACTCCGGAAGCGATTCCGGCGGGGCGGAGTGCCAGGACGGCAACTGCGCCTCCGCCGCCAACATGAACCAGAAAAAGCCGTACGGCGGCAGGGTCAGCAGGTAGGTGAGCTGCCCCACCGGCGGGAACACCGACCCGCCGACGATATCGACCGGCACCCGGCCGGCGTAGGCCGACAGGTCCAGTTCCACCGCCTGCGCCGTGCGGGACACGTTGCTGACGCAGAGGATGGTCTCGGTCTTGCCATCCGGCCCGGTGTGCTCGCGCAGGAACGCCAGGATCTTGCGGTTGCCGGGGTACAGGAAGCGCTGCGTGCCGCGGCCGAACGCCTGGTGGCGGCGGCGGACGGCCAGCATCCGCCGGGTCCAGTTCAGCAGCGAGTGCGAGTCGGTGGACTGCGCCTCCACGTTCACGGCCTGGTAGCCGTAGTGCGCGTCCATGATCGGCGGCAGCACCAGTTGCGCTGGGTCGGCGCGGGAGAAGCCGCCGTTGCGGTCCATGGACCACTGCATCGGCGTCCGCACGCCGTCGCGGTCGCCGAGGAAGATGTTGTCGCCCATGCCGATCTCGTCGCCGTAGTAGATGACCGGCGTGCCCGGCATCGACAGCAGCAGGCCGTTCATCAGCTCGATACGGCGGCGGTCGCGCTCCAGCAGAGGGGCCAGGCGGCGGCGGATGCCCAGGTTGATGCGGGCGCGGCGGTCGGCGGCGTAGGTGTTCCACAAGTAGTCGCGCTCGCCGGAGGTGACCATCTCCAAGGTCAGCTCGTCGTGGTTGCGCAGGAACACCGCCCATTGGCAGTTGGCCGGGATCGCCGGCGTCTGGCGCATGATGTCGGTGATCGGGAAGCGGTCCTCCCGGGCGATGGCCATGTACATGCGCGGCATCAGCGGGAAGTGGAACGACATGTGGCACTCGTCGCCGGTGCCGAAGTATTGCTGCGCGTCTTCCGGCCACTGGTTCGCCTCGGCCAGCAGCATCCGGCCGGGCGCGTGGCGGTCCAGCTCGGCGCGGATCAGCCTGAGGATGTCATGGGTTTCCGGCAGGTTCTCGTTGTTGGTGCCCTCGCGCTCGACCAGGTACGGCACGGCGTCCAGGCGCAGGCCGTCGATGCCCAGGTCCAGCCAGAACCGCATGATGCTCAGCACGTCCTGCAGCACCGCCGGGTTGTCGAAATTCAGGTCCGGCTGGTGCGAGTAGAACCGGTGCCAGTAGTAGGCATTAGCGACGGGGTCCCAGGTCCAGTTCGACGTTTCGGTGTCTAGGAAAATAATCCGAGTTTCGTTATACTTCTCATCCGTGTCGGACCAGACGTAGCGCTCCCGCTCCGGACTGCCCGGCGGCGCGCGGCGAGCGGCCTGGAACCAGGGGTGCTGATCGGAGGTGTGGTTGATGACGAGTTCGGTGATGACGCGCAGGTTGCGGGCGTGCGCGGCCTCAATAAAGCGCCGCACATCGTCCATGTCGCCGTAATCGGAGTGGACGCCCTCGTAATCCGCGATGTCGTAGCCGTCGTCACGCCGCGGCGAGGGATAGAACGGCAGCATCCATATGGCGGTGACGCCCAGCTCGGCGATGTAGTCCAGCTTCTGCATCAAACCCTTGAAGTCGCCGACGCCGTCGTTGTTGGCGTCGAAGAACGACTTCAGGTGCAGTTGGTAGATGATCGCATCCTTATACCAGAGCGGGTCCTCGATCACCGGCAGGACGGAGATGGCCAGGTCGGGCGCGGGACTATCGTTCATTGTTTTTCACAGCGGGGTTTCTCACAGCGCGGCGTTCAAGCGCCAGATGGCATAGGGACGGTCGGGGGACAGCGTGATGCGCTGGACGCGGTCGGACCAGCGGAACGGCTGTCCGGTCAGCAGGTCGGTGCCGTCGGTGCCGGGCACGGTCAGCTCCGCGTACTGCGGCGCGCTGGCGTCCATGCTGATGGCGACCAGCACGACGTTGGACCGGTCGGGCGTCGCCTTCTCGAAGAATAGCACGCGGTCGCCGCTGGCGGGCAGGAAGGTCACGCCGAGGTGGGTGTGCAGCGCCGGGTTGCGGCGGCGGACCTGGTTCAGTTGGGTGATCTCGGCGACGATGTTGCCGGGCCGGTCCCAGTCCCAGGCGCGGGTCTGGTACTTCTCGCTGTCGAGGTACTCTTCTTTGCCCGGCATCGGCGTGCCCTCGCACAGTTCGAAGCCGTTATAAACCCCCCACAGCCCCGATAGCGTCGCCGCCAGCGCGGCCCGGACCAGGTAAGCGCCACGTCCAGCGCCCTGCAGGTAAACCGGGTTGATGTCGGGCGTGTTGACGAAGAAGTGCGGGCGGAAGAAGTCGCGCGGCGGCCCCTGGGTCAGCTCGGTCAGGTAGTCCTGGAACTCCGCCTTCGTCTCGCGCCAGGTGAAGTAGGTGTAGGACTGCGAGAACCCGCACTTCGCAAGCCGGTACATCACCTTGGGCCGGGTGAACGCCTCGGCCAGGAACACGGCGTCCGGGTAGCGCGCCTGCACCTCCTGGATCATCCACTCCCAGAACGGCAGCGGCTTGGTGTGCGGGTTGTCCACGCGGAACAGCCGCACGCCTTGCCCGGCCCAGTACAGCACGGTGTTGCACAACTCGATCCACAGGCCCGGCACCGCTCCCGCCGCGTAGAAATCGACGTTGACGATGTCCTCGTATTTCTTCGGCGGGTTTTCCGCATAACGGATGGTCCCGTCCGGCCGCCAGGTGAACCAGTCCTTGTGCTGCTTCAGCCAGGGATGGTCTGGGGAGCACTGGATGGCGAAATCCAGCGCCAACTCCAGCCCATGCTCTGCGCACGCCGCCCGCAGGTGCTGGAAGTCCTCGACCGTGCCAAGCTCGGGGTGCAGCGCATCGTGGCCACCCTCGGCGGAACCGATTGCATAGGGGCTGCCGGGATCGTCCGGGGCAGGGGTCAGGGTGTTGTTGCGGCCCTTGCGGTTCACGCGGCCGATGGGGTGGATGGGCGGGAAGTACAGCACGTCGAAGCCCATTGCCTGGATGCGCGGCAGGTTGCGCTCCACGTCGGCGAAGGTTCCATGCCGGGCCGGGTCGCCGCTCATCGAGCGGGGGAAGACCTCGTACCAACTGGCGAAGCCCGCGCCGGTCCGTTCGGCCTGGACCGGGACTGGATGGGGCAGCGTGACCAGGTGCGGGCGGTCGTCGGCCGTGTCCATCAACGCCGCAAGCTCGGGCGACAGCAGCATCTCGCGCTGGCCGTCCGGGTCGGCTGCGGCGAGGCGCACCAGGGCTGCGGCCAGCTTCTCCTTCACTGGCGTGCTGCGGGCTGCGGCGCGCCGGACCAGGGCGATGCCTTCCTGCAACTCCAGCGTGACCGGCACGCTGGCCTTGTACTTCTTCGATAGCTCGTCGGTGTAGGTCGTGAACGCGTCCCGCCATGCACAGACATCGTAGCGATGGAGGCCGAGGCGCTCCAACGGGAAGGAGGCGGTCCAGCGGTCGTTGTTGACCAGCGCCATCCGGGTCTCGTGCCAGTCGGATGCGCCCGGGTCCGATGCGCCTGAGGCTTGCCACCGCAGCATGACGGCCAGCTTGTCGTGGCCGTCGCCGATGATGTCGGCCTGCACCTCGACCAGGGTTCCAACCGTGCGCCGGGCCGGGAACCGCCCGGCGTCCACGCAAGGCGTCGGCAGCTCGATGGCGAGGCGGGGCGCCTCGGCCGCACCCGAGGCGGACGCGGGATCAAGCGGCGGCGTGGCCGGCGCAGGCTGCACCGGCGCCTCGAACAGCCGGGCCTCCCCCGGCCGCAACGTCAGCAGGGTGCCGACGCGCAGGGCAGGGCCGTCCGGCGGCAAGACGCTCTCGAAGGGTGCGAAGGCGGTCCCGGCCTCACGGAAGATCGCCGAGGTGTCCACCAGTGCCGGGGCGTGCGCGTCGGTGTTCACCAGCATCAGGGCGCCGCGGGTAGCCTGGCGCGGGTCGGGCACGTCCGTCCGCAGCAGCGCCACGGCGGCGGTGCCTGGCCCGGACAGCAGGCGGGCCGGTGCAGCCCCGAAGGCCGGGCCGGTCCTGAAGGCATTCAGCGCCGCCTCATGCTTGGCGTCGCCGTCCGCACCGAGCGGCGCCATCCAGCCATCGGCAAGCATGGCGGCGATGGCCGCGGTGCTGCCGGCCGAGTCGGTGACCGGAGCGATCACAGGGGCGATGCGGCGCAGCAGCTCGAGTTCCTGCCAAAGCCAATCCGCCTTGCCGTCCCACCACTGCAGGGAAGCCGCGACGAGGTCCACCGCGCCGGGCTCGATCAGGCTGAGCACATCCCAGGCCAGGCCGGGGGTCCAGGCGAACAGCACGGCCCCGTTGCAATGCTGGCGCAGCCGGGCGAGCAGCAGCGGCACCAGGTGGCCGGGAAGGCTGTCCAGCCCGGTCAGCCGAACGCCTGCTGCCCCGGCTGCGGTCAGGGCCTGGATGCGCGCCGCCAGCCAGTCCGCGTAGGCCTCGGCGTCCGCGGGGCCGGTCAGGGCGGCGACCACGAGGCCGGCAGGCTGCATCGGCTGCCGCGGGTCCAGCGACGGGGCCGGCAGGGCGGTGAACAGGCCGGCCACGGCATCCTGCTCGACAACCGAGGCCGGGAAGCGGTCAACCGCGAGATCGACGAGTACCGCCGGCCCATTGCCGCCGCCAAGCCGGGCGGCCTCGGCCGGATGGTCCTTCGGCATGGAGGCCAGCACGGCGTCGAAGCCCAGCGACGCCGCCGACGCGATGCCTTCCGCGAGGGAGTGACCATTTTGCAGCACGCCGATGCGCGGCGCCGTTCCGAGCAGTCCCATCAGGCTTCCGTCCAACGATGCATAAAAAGCCCCCACCGTCGGCCGGTCAGCCGTGTGCCGCAGCCCGAATCGTTCAAGACTATCCTAAGTCGCGCCATCCGCCAGGGTAGATCGACAGGATCATAGAAACTGCAACCTGTGCCGCCGCAGCAGCACGACCCTGGCGCCGGGAATCAATCCAACCTGACCCCGCCGGTGACGGCCTGGTAGGTCGCGATGGCCAGGGTCAGCGGCTCGAACGGCTTGGTGATCACGTAGGCCGGCTCCAGGTCCTCGCCGGTCAGTAGGCGCTCGGGATATGCTGTGACGAAGATCACCGGGGCATAGTGGTGCCGCATGATGCGGGACACCGCCGCGGTGCCGTCGCCGCCGATGCCGAGGTTGATATCCGCCAGGATCAGGCCGGGCTTGTGCTTCTCGGCCATCTCGACGGCCTCGCTCTCGGTCGTCGCCATGCCGACCACACGGTGCCCGCAGTTCAGCACCAGTTCCTCGATGTCCATGGCGATGATCGGCTCGTCCTCGATGATCAGCACGTCGGTCGCGGCGCCGGCCCGCAGGTGGTCGCGCGCCGTCGCCGTCTCCGCGGCCGCCTCCGCGACGGGGATGCCGAGGATTGCAGCCGCCGTGCCGACCGGCAGCTCCTCCAGCGAGGTCAGCAGCAGCAGCTTGCGCTGCAGGCTGGACAGCCCGCCGGCCGGGGTGGGCGGCAAGGTGGTCAGCCCATCGAAGTGCCGCGTGATCACACGGTAGAGCGCAGGCCGGGCCTCGCTCGAGTCCGAACTCTTCGGGTCCCCGGATGCGTCATCTGCCAGCAAGTCGCGCAGGCTGTCGGCGACTATGGCGTCCCCACGGGCCTGGCTGCCGACCAAGGCGCGGGCGTAACGGCGGGCATAGGGCAGCGCTCGGATCAGGTCCTCGCGGCGCAGGCTGGTCATGCGGCATCCTTGTTTTCGCGCCGAGGGGCGCTGGTCCTCGCTGCACCGGGCCACGGCCACCGGCCATGCGATGTGGCGTCGAGATGACAGGGCGCAGACAAAAGCGCAATGCCGCCCTAAATTGCGGCTACGCAGTGCATCCAATGCAGCGGGAGGATTTAAGTGGACGGAGCGGACGCCGACCTGCGCCGGCAGATCACGGTGCTGCTGCCCGACCTGCGCGGATTTGCCCGGTTCCTGGTGCGCGACCGCGTGATGGCGGATGATGTCGTACAGGACACCCTAGTGCGCGCCTTGGCCGCGGCGCACCAGTTCGAGCCGGGGACCAACCTCAAGGCCTGGCTGTTCACGATCCTGCGAAACCAGTTCTACGAGCAGGCCCGGCGGCGCAAGCGCGAGGCCGACGCCCTCGGGGCGCGCTTCGATAGGGAGGAGGGCGCCAGTCCCGCCCAGCTTGCCCGCGCCGAGATCAACGAGCTGCAATCGCTGATCTGGAAGCTGCCGCCCCTGCTGCGGGAGGCGTTGATCCTGGTCGGCGCGCAGGAGCTGACGCACGAGGAGGCGGCGGCGATCTGCCGTATCCCGGTCGGCACCATGAAGGCCCGGCTGTCGCGCGCCCGAACCCAACTGGCGAAGCTGGCGCAGGCTTCGGAGGCTGCTTGACCGCAGGTTCGCATTGGCACACCGCCTCGCGGCGACGTGATAGCGCCGATGCAACGCCGGCCCCGTGACCGCCATTGTCGGCATACATCGACATAGGATGACCCGATGAGCGCCACCTTCCACGACCAAGTCATCTCGATCCTGCCCAAGCTGCGCATCCAGGCCCTGGCCCTGACGCGCAACCGGACTGCTGCTGAGGACTTGGTTCAGGACGCCGTCTGCAACGCCCTCTCGGCCAGCAACAGCTTCATCCCCGGTACCAATTTCGCTGCCTGGATGCACCGCATCCTGCGCAACCGCTTTATATCCAACCTCCGCAAGCGCCGGGACACCACGGACATCGACGACGTGCCGCAGTCCGCCTTCGCGTCCGAGGCGCCGCATGAGGATCGCCTGGCGCTCAAGGAACTCGGAAAGGCCATGACCCGGCTGCCCGCCGACCAGCGCGAGGCGTTGGTCATGGTCGTCGTGCACGGCATGAGCTACGAGGCCCTGGCCGAGGCAACCGGTTGTGCAGTCGGCACGGCAAAGAGCCGGGTGTTCCGTGCACGCCGCCAGCTCGAGGCTTGGCTGCTGGGCGAGGAAAAGCCGTCGGCCCGCGTCGCTGGCCGTGTGACCCGCTTGATTAAGGTCGCCACCGGCGGGGACGCTCCGACAGCTTCCCGGCCCTGATCACCGAAGGCATTTGGCGGAGAGGTGGTGCCTGCTCCCGCGTGGGCAGGCGCCGCGATGCCGAATGTCGTGCATGTGCAGTTCATCGGCATGGACGACGATAAACCCAACCTGGCTGGCCCCAATTCAGTTGGCAGGGGGCCGAAGCCAAAGCCGGCGATTGACCAGGCCTTCAACACCTGGGTTGATCGAAGCCTGCACGAGATGTTCGATGAAGTCGCGCGTGAGCCTATCCCTGACGAGCTTCTCAAGCTGATCCGTGATCACGAAGAGAAGTAGGGCGCATACCTCTCCTTATGCCGACTGCACCCTGATGGCCGTGGTTTGAACACTGGTTTTGCCCGGGTTGGCCGCTCCCTGTTGCGGTCCCTTACTGCTCGGGTGTGCGCGCTCTATCTCGTGGCGTTGCTACCCTGCCTGGTGCTGTTCGGGCTGTTGGACGAGGTGAGGCCACTCGCCGCTCTGCTTTGCATTCTGGCTGGGCTGGCGGTTGTCGCTGCCGGTACGTCGTTGTCGCTCAACCCTCACCTTTGGCGGCTTGGCCAGGCCGTGGACGGCTGGCGCATCGGCAGGCCGTTCAGCACCCGGCCGTTCCGCCGCTCGCATAAGGACCTCCGGCGATTGGCCATCTCGTTCAAGCGGGCCACCCTGAGCCTGGAGCGGCAGAGTGCCCGCTTGCAAAAGGCCGTCGCCGACCAGGAACTGCTGATGCAGGAGATCCACCATCGGGTGAAGAACAACCTGCAGATCGTCGCAAGCCTGCTGAACCTGCAAGCCAGCCGCATCCGCCTGCCAGAAGCTCGGGCAGAGTTCCAGTCGGCTCGGGACCGCGTCCGTGCCCTCGCGACCCTGCATCGGCACCTGTATGCCCACGGCGAGGTCCACACGATCGACATGCGTGAGTTCCTGGAGGAGCTGTGCGGGCAGTTGTTCGCGGCGATGGGCGAGGCGCCGGGCCAGCGCCTGCAACTGCACATCGACGCGCCGGAGTTGAAGATGTCCAGCGACCAGGCGGTTCCGCTTTCGCTGATCGTGACCGAGGCTGTCAGCAACGCCGTGAAGTATGCCTTCCCGTCCGGCCGCCGGGGCAACGTCTGGGTGCGCCTGAGCGCCACGGGCGATTGCGCGGAACTGGAGGTGCGCGATGACGGCGTCGGCATCCCGGCCGGCAAGGTCGAGACCGAGGCGGGGACGCGGGACGGCATCGGGCTGCAACTGATCCGCGGCTTCTCCCGCCAGTTGGGGGCGAAGCTGGACGTGCAGGAGGGTGACGGCACCCGCTACCTGGTAACCCTGCCGTTGCGGAAGGAGCGCGTCGAGGGTCCGGTGCTCCGGGCAGCGGCTTTGAAGCCTGCCTCCTGAACGGCAGTCCTGCCTCCTGACGGCAGGGTTGCGGAACCCGGCCACAAACGGCACATCCTTGCGGGTCAAGGGAGCGTTTGATGACAGCCGACGTGATGACCCGACTGCCGCAGTGGCGCCGGCACCTGCACACCCATCCCGAGCTTTCGCTGCATGAGGCGGAAACGGCGGCGTTCGTTTGCCGCACCTTGCAGGAACTGGGCGTGCCGTTCACCGCGGGCGTCGGCGGGCATGGCGTCGTCGGCACCATCGCCCGGCGCGGATCGAACCGCAGCGTGGGGCTGCGGGCGGACATGGACGCGCTGCCGATCGCCGAGTCGACCGGTGTGCCCTGGGCCTCCACCGTGCCCGGCGTCATGCACGCCTGCGGCCATGACGGCCACACCGCTAGCCTGCTTGGCGCCGCGGCGCTGCTGGTGCAGGACCCGGACTGGGCCGGCACCGTGCAGCTCGTGTTCCAGCCGGCGGAGGAAGGGTATGGCGGCGCCAAGGCCATGCTGTCTGACGGCCTGTTCGAGCGCTTCCCGATGGAGCGCATCTTCGGCTACCACAACTGGCCCGGCCTGGCGGCGGGCACGGTGGCCGTGCACGATGGCCCCGTGATGGCCGCCGCGGCACGGGTCGGCATCCAGGTCCGGGGCGTCGCCGGCCATGCCGCCATGCCGCAGGCCACCCATGACCCGCTGCTCGCCGCGGCGCACCTGCTGGTGGCGCTGCAATCGGTGGTGTCGCGCAACGTGGACCCGCTGGATGCCGCGGTCGTGTCGATCTGCATGATGCAGGCCGGGGTCGCGCCGAACCAGATACCGGACCTGGTGGAGATGCAGGGCACGTTCCGCACCCACCGCCCCGCCGTGCGCGACCTGGTCGAGGCGGCGATCCACCGTGTCGCGTCCGGCATCGCCGCCACCTTCGGCGTTGAGGCCAGCCTCGACATCCGGCACGGCGTTGCCCGCACGGTCAACTCCCATGCCGAGGCGGAGCTTGCCGCCGCGGCTGCGCTCAGCCTCGACGTGCCGCTGCGGTGGGACTTGCAGCCGAGCATGGCTGGCGAGGATTTCGGCTGGTATTTGGAACAGAAGCCCGGCGCCTTCGCCTGGATCGGCAACGGACCCGCGGAGGGCGGGCGGGAGCTGCACAGCCCGGACTACGATTTCAACGACGCCATCCTGCCGGTCGCGGCGGGGTGGCTTGCAGCGGCGGCGCGCAAGGCCCTCGCAACCGCCGCCTGATGGCGCGCGACCGGAGAGCTGGCAGTGCCTGGCTGGCGCGCAACACCAGGGATGGCCGGCGGGCTGCACGCCCGGTCATCGTTCTCGGTTTGCTGGGCGTGGCGGCTGGCATCGGCCAGGCGTGGTGCATCGGCGAGCTGCTGGCGGCGGGGCTGGAGGCAGGCCAGGGGGTGGTTTGGCCCTGGGCGGCGCTGTTCGCTGCGCTGATCGCGGTTCGGACCGGACTATTGGTCATTGCCGACAACTTGGCCTTTGCAGCTGGCGCAGCGGCGCGGCGGCGGCTGCGGACCGACCTGTTCGTGCAGTTGCTGGGCGTCGGTCCCCGCGTCATGCGCGACCGGCAGCCCGGCGAGCTGGCCTCCATCGCGGTTGACCGCATCGAGGCGCTGGACGGCCTGTTCGCCCGCTGGCTGCCCGCCGCGACGGTGGCCGTGGCAGGGCCGGCCCTGGTCGCCCTGGCGGCCCTCGCTGCGGACCCCTGGGCAGCCCTGGTCCTGGTGCTCGCCGGGCTGCTGGTCCCGGTTGGCCTGGCACTGGCCGGGTTGGGCGCGGCAGCAGCGTCGCAGCGGCAGTTCACCGCCCTCGACCGGCTGCAGGCGCGCTTCCTGGACCGGGTCCGCGGCATCGCCACCATCGTCCTGGCCGGGCGGGCGGAGGACGAGGCCCGGCGGCTGCACGGCGCGGCCGAGGAACTGGCCGGGCGGACGATGCGGGTGCTGCGCGTGGCGTTCCTGTCCTCGGCCGTGCTGGACTGCGCGGCGGCGGGCGCCCTGGTGGTGCTAGCCGTGCGGTATGCGGCGGCCTGGCAGGGGGGCGGCACGCGGCTGGCGCCGGCCATCTTCGTGCTGGTGCTGGTCGCCGAGTTCTTCGCGCCGTTGCGGGCGTTCTCGGCAGCCTACCAGGACCGCCTGCAGGCCAGCACGGCCGCAGGAGACCTGGCCGGGTTGCCAGCGCCCGACTCTGTCTCGGTGGAGCAGCCGATCCGGACGGTTGCCGCAAGCGGTGTCACGGTTGCCTTCGAGGGGGTGCGCTATGCTTGGGACCCGACGCGCGGGCCGGTGCTGGACGACCTGAGCTTCCGCGTCCCGGCCGGGGAGACGGTCGTGCTGGTCGGTCCCTCGGGCGCGGGCAAGTCCACGATCCTGGAACTGCTGCTCGGCTTCGTGCGGCCCGACGCCGGGCGGATCACGCTGAACGGCGCCGACATCGCCAGTATCGTGCCGGCCGCCCTGGCGCGCATGACGGCGTGGATCGGCCAGAACCCGGTCATCTTTGCAGGCACCATCCGCGACAACATCCGCTTCGGACGGGAGGACGCAGGCGACGCCGAGGTCGAGGCTGCCGCCATGGCCGCCCGGGTCGGCCAGTTCGCCGACGCGCTGCCCCTGGGATTGGACACCCCGATCGGCGAGGGCGGCTACGGGCTGTCCGGCGGGCAGGCGCAGCGCGTCGCCATCGCCCGCGCCTTCGTCCGCAACGCGCCGCTGCTGCTGCTCGACGAGCCGACCGCGCACCTCGATCCCGCGACCGAGGCCGACGTGCTCGACAGCCTGCACCGCCTGGCGCTGGGGCGGACGGTGATCCTCGCCAGCCACTCGGCCGCGGCCCATGCCTTCGGCGGACGGCTGCTGGCGCTGTCCGGGGGGCGCGCCACCCTGGAGCGGGGCGCGGCATGAGGGACCTACTTCGCATCGTGGGCGTCTGGCGCGGCCAGCGCGGCGTTCTGGCAGCCGGGCTGGCGGTGTCGCTGCTATCGGTCGCGGCCGGCCTCGCGTTGGCGGTGTCGGCCGGCGCGCTGGCATTCGCGCCGGGACCGCCAGAAGGACGCAGGGTGGTTGGCATCGGGGCGGTGCTGCTGTTGCCGGTTGTCTTGCGCGGGCTGGGCGTGTCGCGCGTCGTATTACGCTACGTGGAGCGGCTGACGACCCATGCTGCCACGTTCCAGGCGCTGGCGGCCCTGCGGGTCTGGCTGTTCCGCGGCTTGGCGGTCCGCTCGGCTGGCGGGCTGGGCCTGCTGCGGTCGGGCGACGTGTTGGCGCGCCTCGTCGGCGATGTGGAGTCGCTGGATGGCCTGTATCTCCGCATCCTGGTGCCGGGCACTGCGGCCCTGCTGATCCTGCCGGTGCTGGGATGGGTGCTTGGGGAGAACAACCCTGGCGTGGCGATGGCGGTGTGCGGGCTATTCGTGTTCGCGGCCTTCCTGCTGCCGTGGGCCGCGGCGACGGTGTCGGTCAACGCTGGCGGCCAGTTGGCGGCGGCGTCGGGCGGGCTGCGGACGGCGTCGCTGGATGTGTTCGACGGCTTGCGCGAGGTGCGGGCCTATGGGGCCGAGGGGCGGATGCTCGCCCTGGTGCAGTCGCGGGAGGCGGCGCTGCTACAGGCGCAGCGTGGCGTCGCGCGGTCCGCCGCCTTGGCGCAGGCTGGCGCCCTCGCGTGTGGGCAGCTTGCGCTGCTGGCTGTCCTGCTGCTGCCGCCGGTTCAGGCCGCCCCGCTGGTGACGGCGGTGTTCCTGACGCTGGCCGCATTCGAGGTCGTGTCGGGGATGCCGCGGGCCGGGGTGCTGGCCGGGTCCGCTGCGGGCGCTGCGGCGCGGCTGCTGGCGATCATGGATGCGCCCGCCCCGGCGCCGGACCCGGACGTGCCCGCAGCCCTGCCGCCCGGCACGGCCATCCGGTTCGAGGGCGTCGGCTTCCGCTGGCAGGCGGACCGGCCGGCGGTCCTGGACGGGCTGACGCTCGACATCCCCGCTGGCAGCCGCGTCGCGGTGCTCGGCCCCTCCGGCTCCGGCAAGTCCACCCTGGCCTCGCTGTTGCTGCGGGTCGTTGCGCCCGACACGGGCCGCATCCTGCTGGGCGGGGTGGACCTGGCCCGGCTGTCTGCCGCGGAGGTGCGGTCCCGCATGGCGTGGCTGAGCCAGGGCACCCGCCTGTTCAGCGACACCATACGGGACAACCTGCGGCTCGCGCTGCCCGAGGCCACCGACGCGGAGATGTGGCAGGCGCTGGAGCAGGCGCAGGTCGCCGAGCTGGTCCGCACGCTGCCCGGCGGCCTGGACGCCTGGGTGGGTCAGGGCGGTGCCGGGGTGTCGGGCGGGCAGGCGAGGCGCCTGGAGCTGGCCCGGGCGCTGCTGTCCCGCGCGCCCATCCTGATCCTGGATGAGCCGGCGACCGGCCTGGATGCCGACACCGAGCGGGCGTTCCTGGCCACCCTGAACGATGTCGCCCCGGGGCGGACCGTCGTGCTGATCGTGCACCGTCTGATTGGTATCGAACGGCTGGACCGCGTCTACCGCATCTCCGCCGGCCGGGCCGTGGCGGCGGCGGCCTGACTGGGATACACAGATGGGGTACATTGACGCCTCGGCTGGTGCGCGGGCATCAGAAGGACACCATTCCTTGAAGCAGGAGATGCCATGCCGTCCCGTCACCACCACTGGCCGACCCGCTGGCTCGGCCGTGTCGCTGCGGCGGCCGCCGTGTGCGCTGCCGCGGCATGCGTGCAGTCCGGCCCGCAGGTTCCGACCTACGTCGTGTTCTTCACCCCGGACTCGACCAGCCTGGACGCCTCGGCGAGCGGCGTCCTCGCTGACGCAGCGGCAGCGGCGGCAACCGTTCCGAGCCGCAAGATTTACGTTGCCGGCTATGCCGACGCGAAGGGGACGCCGCAGGCCCTGCATGACCTGACCCTCCGCCGGGCGCAGGCCGTTGCGGCCGGGCTGACGGCAAAGGGGGTTGCCAGCTCCCGCATCGTGCTGGAGCCGAAGGGCCATGATGGCGGCGATCCCGGGATCGAAAGCCGGCGCGTCGAGATCGAGTTCTGACACGGCCGACATTCCGGACCCTGGCCGCGGCTTGACGGGGGGCGCCGGGTCCCCGGCTGACGTGCTGCGCCGGGTGTTCGGCTTCCCGGCGTTCCGCGGCTTGCAGGAGGCGGCCATCGCGCAGGTGATGGCTGGCGGCGACGCCCTGGTGCTGATGCCGACCGGCGGCGGCAAGAGCCTGTGCTTCCAGGTGCCGGCGCTGTGCCGGTCCGGCACGGCCATCGTCGTCTCCCCGCTGATCGCCCTGATGGACGACCAGGTGGCGGCGTTGCGGCAGTTGGGTATCTCTGCCGGGGCGCTGCACTCCGAGGTCGAGCCGGACGAGGCGCGGGAGATCAGCCGGGAACTGGACGGCGGGCGGCTGGACCTGCTGTACGTGTCGCCGGAGCGCCTGCTGATGCCCGGAACGATGGAGCGGATGATGCGGCGCGAGGTCGCGCTGATCGCCATCGACGAGGCGCACTGCGTGTCCGCCTGGGGGCACGAGTTCCGGCCGGAGTACCGCGGCCTGTCCCGCCTGGGGCACAGCTTCCCCGGCGTGCCGCGCATCGCGCTGACCGCGACCGCCGATCCGCGCACCCGCGGTGACATCCTGCACGCCCTGGGCATGGAGGACGCGGAGGTCTTCACCGCGAGCTTCCATCGCAGCAACCTGCACATCGCCGCCCAGGCCAAGGCGGGGGAGACGCACGAGCTGCTGGACTTCATCGCCCGGCACCGGGGCCAGGCCGGCATCGTCTATTGCGGCAGCCGCGCCAAGACCGAGCGCACGGCGGCCCGGCTGAAGCAGGGCGGGCTGCTGGCGCTGCCGTTCCACGCGGGCCTGTCGGCGATGGAGAAGCGCATCGCCCTGACACGGTTCCGCAGCGGGGAGCCGGTGATCATGGTCGCCACCATCGCCTTCGGCATGGGCATCGACCGGCCGGACGTGCGCTTCGTCGTCCATCTGGACATGCCCGACAGTCCTGAGGCGTACTACCAGCAGATCGGCCGGGCCGGGCGGGACGGCGAGCGGTCCGACACCCTGCTGCTGTATGGCGGGGAGGATATCGCCCGCGCCCGGCACTGGCTGTCGCAGTCCGCCGCACCCGAGGCGCAGCAGCGGGTGATGCGGGAGCGGCTGGAGTCGATGATTTCGCTGACCGAGACCACCGGCTGCCGCACCGGGAGCCTGCTGGCCTGCTTCGGGGAGGAGCTTGGCCGGGCCTGCGGGCACTGCGACAACTGCCTGGCGCCGGTGGCGCTGTTCGACGGGACCGAGGCGGCGCGCAAGGTGCTGTCGGCGATCTACCGCACCGGTCAGCGGTTCGGGGCGCTGCACATCGTCTCGGTGCTGCTCGGCAAGGAGAACCCGATGGTCGTCAAGTACGGCCACGACCAGTTGCCGACGTACGGGGTCGGCGCGGACCAGTCGCCGGGCTTCTGGCGCGGGGTGATCCGGCAGTTGATCGCCCGCGGGGCGCTGCGGACCGAAGGCGGGGAGTATGCCTCGCTGTCCCTGGTGCCCGACCTGGCCCGGCCGATCCTGCGCAACGAGGAGAAGGTGATGCTGCGGGAGGAGGCGGAGGCCGGACGCCCGCCGAAGAAGTCCAGGCGCGAGCGTGTCGCGGCGGGGGTGCCGGCGACGACGGGTGACGACCCGCTGTTCGACGCCCTGCGGGCCTGGCGGTCGGCGCAGGCGAAGTCGCAGGCCTTGCCACCCTACGTGATCTTCCATGACAGCGTGCTGCGGGAGATCGCCGCCGCGAAGCCAGACGACTTGGATGCCTTGGGCGACATCAAGGGCGTTGGCGGGTCGAAGCTGCAGCGTTATGGGGCTGACGTCCTGGACATTGTGCGCCAGCACGGCTGAGGGATAGTCTGCGCCAGCACGGCTGGTGGGCGGCTGGCCATCGCGCCGCAGATGCTGAGCCGGGCGCGGACCCAGGGGCGTTGGCGCTCCGGAGGCTATGCGGTCAGGATGCCGGGCCTTGGTTGGGCCGAGCCAGGCGGTAATGCCTTTCAGCCACTGCGCGCACGCCTCCATCCTCAAGCGCAAGCTCGAACATGGCGATCGTGCCGCCTGCCATGAACTGCACCGATACCGGCCGACACAGGATCCCGGGAAACTTCTCGGCGCACGCCTGCACATCCTGGCTGGTCTGCACGACCGAGATTTGGTCCCGTCCGCCTTTCGCCTGCACGGGAACGGCATGGTGACGCCCCTCGCGGTCGATGCCGACGTACAACTCGTCAATTTCAATCTGCCCAACACCTGCAACGGTCGTCCGCAGGTGATTTTGCAGCGAGTAGGTTGTCAGCGACAGGAAGGTGTCGATCAGCCGGTTGTAGCGAACCACGGCCAGCAACGCCTGCTCGTCGTCCAACGCATATCTGGCGATGATCGCCGGGGTAGCGTCGGGGATGGTCGTTGCTGCGAGCGTACTGCTCGGCACTATCCTGCTCTCCCGGCCAAGCACGAAGCGATACAGGTCCTTACCCGCCAACTCGATGCGCCATGCTAGGCCGCTGGGCTGAGTGGCCAGCATCCGGTCGGAGAACGGCGTCCTGAACCGGAACGAGTAGATCACATCGCCCAAGTTGTCGGGCAAGGTGATCTCAAGGGTGGCAGCAGCGTCCTTGATGTCAGTCCTCTTGAAATCAAGCGAGGTCAGGCCGGACGCGTACCTGTCGAAAAATATCTTGTCGATCAGGGATCGATAGCGGTTCTGCTGGCCGGTTCCACGCGGTTGCTGCGCCGGCGCCTGCCTCGGAGCTTCTGACGGCATCTTTTCGCCTTGAGCACGAATCGCAGGACCATGCGAAGTGTTGCAACCCGATCATCGGCTGTAAACCTAATCGTGCTAAGCCAGCCTGAGTACAGGGTGATGCCAACGCGGGCGCTTGGAGACGGGATGGACGGCACGCAGGGAAGCTTCAAGGGGCTGGAGGCAGTCACCCCGGTCAGGGCGATGCTTGGACGCACGGCGAATCGCCTCGCACCGGAGGACCGCGCCGTCCACGACTGGTATCGCTTCGTGCTGGCCTTCCCACCCCACCTGGTCCGCACCTATCTGCGCGACTTCGGCCTGCAACCGGGCCAGGTCCTGCTAGATCCGTTCTGCGGCACCGGCACTACCCTGGTCGAGGGCAAACGGCTGGGCTGCAATGTCCTGGGCTTCGAACCAAACCCGGTCGCCCACTTGGCAGCCAGCGTCAAAACACGTTGGGATCTGGACCCTACTGCCTTGCTGGACGCTGCGAAGGCCTGCGCCCGTCAGGCCGTTGCTGCCGCCTCTGGCGAGCCGTTCCATGTCCTGCCGGAGGGGGCGCAGGTGCTGCTGTTGGCCAATTCGATCTGTCCGGCGCCGCTACATAAGGCCATGGTGCTGGCCCAGGCCATTTCTGAAAATACGTGCGGTTCAATCCAGGACGCCGCCCGTGTGGCGCTGGCCAGCACGGTCGTGCAATCCGCCAGCAACCTGCACTTCGGGCCGGAGGTGGGCGTGCGAGGCCGGCGGGGCGATGCGGACGTCGTCGGGGCCTGGTTGGCGCGGATGCAAATTATGGCCAAGGATCTGGCCGGGCTGTCTCACCTGCACGCCCATGGGGCTGCCACCATCCATCGGCAGGACGCAAGACACCTGGCCGGGTTGGCGCCAGGATCGATAGCACCGGGGTCGGTCGATGCTGTGTTTACTTCGCCGCCCTACCCGAACGAGAAAGACTACACTCGCACGACGCGGCTGGAGAACGTGCTGCTGGGCTTCATCTCCGATAAGGCCGGTCTGCGGGCGCTGAAGCGGCAGCTTGTCCGTTCCAACACCCGTGGGGTCTATAAGGGTGATGACGACGAGCGGTGGGTGGCCGGTCATGCGAAGATTGAGGCAATCTGCTGCGAGATCGAGGCCCGCCGGATCGCCCAAGGCAAAACCTCGGGGTTTGAGCGGATGTACCACCGTGTCACGCGCCTCTACTTCGGCGGCATGGCCCGGCAGCTTGCGGGCTTGCGCGTGCTGCTGCGGCCGGGCGCCATGCTGGGCTATGTCGTGGGCGACCAGGCATCCTATCTCCAGGTGATGATCCGGACTGGGGAAATCCTGGCCGAACTGGCGGAGGGTCTAGGCTATGAGGTCTGTCGCCTGGACCTGTTCCGTGAACGTTTCGCTACTGCCACCCGGGCGCACATGCGGGAGGAGGTGCTGGTCCTGCGCTGGCCCGGAAGCAGAGACGAGGCTGTTTCAAACCTTGCTCGAATCCCGCCTGGCTAGTAGCACTTTGCTGTAGGACGCGAGGCCGTGAGCGGGGACGTTCACCATCCAACCGGACCTCACAGATCGCCGTGCCAGATTCCTGCAAGGATGCGACTGGGGCGCCAACCCGCCAGGGCGGCGTGATGTCGCGGGTTGAGAGTGCGTAACGGCCGCCATCGGGCCGATAGCAGGATATGGAATCCACACGACGCCCCAGACCAGCGAAGGCCAAGTAAGTCCGGGGGCTGATGAATCCTTCTAACGGCAGTCAAACCGTTCGCAGGAGCCAACCCGATAAACCCTCATCGGTTGTCGGCGCGTCGGCTGCCGGGAGATGTGGCCCATGAAGCCAACAATCCGGTTCCAAGTGGTTTGCAAGGTTGACATGGCAGGGATCATCTACGCGATCGCTGCGGTTGTTGCGGCTTTGCATGCCTGATGGGGTTCGGGGTCCGCTTCGGCGGCCCCGACCTTCCTCCACCTAATCCGCCGCCATCGCCGCCGAGTCCGTCGCGTGCCACAGCGCCCCGCCCACCACCATGCTGTCCAGCCCGAACCGCTGCCGGCCCGTGCGGGTGTTGCCGACGCTGTCGATGAAGGTGAACCGCCCCTCCTGCAGCCGCATCACCGTCGCATCCCCGGTGCTGCCGATGGACAAGTCCGCCAGGTCCGGCCGCCGCATCGCCATGGCCGGCGCAACCGTCACCGCACGCACGATGCCGGGCAGCTCCATGCCGAGATACAGGAACTTGCTCATGGTCTCCATGGTGTCCCAGGCCGGGCCGTCGATGCACAGCACGTGCACGTCCGAGCTGATGATGTCCGGCGGGAAGCCGCCGGCCAGCATCGCCTCCGCCACGCCGAAGTCGAACGAGCCGGCGCCGTGCGCGATGTCGAACAGCACCCCGCGCTCCCTAGCCCGCCAGCAGGCGTCCCGCACCCGCCCGTCGGCGGTGCAGGGGGCGTTGGGGAACGGCTTGTAGCAGTGGGTCAGGATGTCGCCGGGGCGCAGCTCCGCCAGCACGTCGGCCAGCCGCGGGGGAGGGCGGTCGATATGGCACATCACCGGCAGGCCGGCCCGGTCCGCCGCCGCCAGGGCGTGGTGCAGCGGGGCGATGCCGTTCACGCCGCTGGTGTTCATGCCGACCCGCACCTTCACCATGCGGATCAGCTCCGGGTGGGCGCGGGCGACGGCGGCGCAGGTCTCGGTGTCCATCAGGCGCATGTCCAGGGACTCGCCGACCATGGCCGTCTTGGAGAACGCGAAGATGCCGGCATGGCTGACGTGCAGGGCGGCGAGGATGCGGGTCTGGCTGGGCTCGATGACGTGGGTGCGGAAGCCCGCGAAGTTGCCGGGGCCGGCCGACCCGGCGTCAAGCCAAGTTGTGGTGCCGCTGCGCCGGGCCAACGCGTCGGCGTCGATGCTGATGCTGGTGCCACCCCAATAGACGTGGGCATGAAAGTCGATGTGGCCGGGCATCACCAGGCAGCCCGCCACGTCGCGTTCCGTACTGCCGTGCAGCCCGGGGCCGATGGCGGCGACCTTGCCGGCAGAGAAAGCGACATCGGCGGTTTCGTCGCGCCCGGCGCCGGGATCGAGTATGCGGCCGTTGCGCAGGACCAGGTCGTGTTGCATCGGGGCTTCCTTCGCAGCTTGGGGCAGAACCGTAGGCTGCACTGCCACGGGTGTGAACTAGCCTCTCCCTCTGGGAAAGGGCCGGGGTGAGGGAAGCCGGGAGGGCCTGATCTGGCCTTGGAAAAAGCGGAGCTTGCTTCCAACACGGAGAGGACTGGCTCTTGTTGCCTTCTTCACCCCGGTCTTGGTCCGCTTCGCGACCCAAGCCCGGAGGGAGAGGGGGCAGAACGTCGAATCTTGTCCCTCCGCCCCGGGTGGCGCGTCCGGCATCGCGGGCCTATGTGACACCTAACGCTGTCCGGAGTCCGAGCGCCATGCGCCTGCGCCATCTTGCCCCCGCCTACCTCATTGGCGCCTTCTGCCTGGCCGCCACCCCGGCGCTTGCGGCCGATCCCGTGCCCCTGGCCGCGCACCGCGCCCTCTATAAATTGAACATGGACAGCAGCCACGGCGGCGATGTCACCGCCGCTAGCGGCACCATGGCCTACGAGATCACCGATGTCTGCGACGGCTGGGCCACCCGGCAACGCCTGGCGATGACGCTGACCAACCGCGACGGCCAGGACATCGAGAGCGTGTCCGACTACGCTACCTGGGAGAGCAAGGACGGCTTGTCCATGCGCTTCCGCATGCGCCAGACCACCGACACCGCCGTCACCGACCAGGTCGAGGGCACCGCCAAGCTCGACAGCCCCGGCGGCCCCGGCAGCATCAGCTACACCGTGCCGGACGAAAAGACGCTGCCCATCCCCGCCGGCACCGCCTTCCCGATGGTCCACACCGCGACGATCATCGCCGCCGCGGAGGCAGGCAAGCGGTTCATCGCCCTGCCGATCTTCGACGGCACCGGCGACAAGGGCGTGCAGGACAGCTCGGTCGCCATCGCCAACTGGAACCCGCCCGCCGCCGCCGCCTATCCGGCGCTGGCGGAGTTGCCGAGCGGCCGGGTCCGCGTCGCCTTCTTCGACCGCATGCACTCGGCGGCGTCGGGCAAGGACAAGGTGGCCGGCAGCCCCGATTACGAGGTCGGCATGAAGTACTGGGCCAACGGCGTCGCCGACGACCTGCAGATGGACTTCTCCGACTTCGTGATGCGCGGCAAGCTGTCCGAGTTCACCCTGGTGGAGCCGCACTGCTAAGCGGATGGCGTGGTCCCTGAGCGGCGCGCCGCGGCTGGATGGCCGGGTCGCCATCGTCACCGGCGCGACGGGCGGCTTGGGGTGGGAGGTGGCGTTGGGCCTGGCGCTGCAGGGCGCCACCACGGTTTTGGCCGGGCGCAACCCGGTGAAGGGCGCCGACGCCTTGACCCGGCTGCTGGCCCGCGTGCCGGGCGCGGTGGCGCGGTTCGAGCTGCTGGACCTGGCCAGCCTGGACTCCGTGGCGATGTTCGCCGCCCGCATGGCCGCCGCGCACCCGGCCGTGTCGGTGCTGGTGAACAACGCCGGAGTCATGTCGCCCCCGGTCCGACAGGTGACGGCGGATGGGTTCGAGTTGCAGTTCGGCACCAACTACCTGGACCATTTCGCCCTTACGGCCCGGCTGCTGCCGCAGTTGCTGGCGTCCGGCGGCGCCCGGGTGGTCAGCGTCGCCAGCCTGGCGCACCGCATGGCGCGGATCGACTTCCAGGACCCGCAGGGCGCCAAGCGTTACCAGGCTCGGGCGTCGTATGGGCAGAGCAAGCTAGCCATGCTGATGTTTGCGCTGGAATTGCAGCGCCGGGCCAAGACGGCGGGATGGGCGCTGACCAGCGTGGCCGCGCATCCTGGCCTGGCAGTGACGGACCTCATCGCCAACGGCCCCGGCGGCGGCAACCCCGGCCTGCGGGAGCGTGCGATGGAGGGCGCATTCCGCGTGTTCGGCCAATCGGCGGCCCAGGGCGCGCTGCCGCTGCTGTTCGCGGCGGTGGCGCCGGACGCCAAGGGCGGCGGCTATTACGGGCCGGACGGGTTCATGGAGACCAGGGGCGCGGTCAGCCCTTCGCGCATCATGCCGCAGGCGATGGATGCCGGGGCAGCGGCACGGCTGTGGACGCTGTCGGAGAAGTTGACTGAGGTCTCGTTCGCGGAGGCTGGCTAGGTTGCCCGTCGGATCTGCAGCCCTTCCAGGAGCAGGCCCGGCGATGCTTCCGCGCGGCGCCTGCCGTCGATCCGACACAGCCGTGCGCCTCAGCGGCAGGAAGGTCGCCTACAGCACAAGGACGGTAATGACTACTGCTTCCTCTCTCTGCGGGATAGGGAGTAGGCGGCGCTCTCAGCCCTGGCGCTTGCGGGGCTGCGAGGCTTGAGCCAGACCGCACACCCTGGCCCGGCCTGACGGAGATCCCCCATGCGCATCCACATCCAGAACCTCGAAGGCATGGTTGCCGATACGGTCACCCTGCAGGACTGGCACGCGGCCGCGGCCCGCGCCGGGCTGGCGGAGGGGCGTCATGCGGTCAGCGTCGGCGACACCCTGGACGACTTCGCCCGCGTAATCCCGGAGACGGAGGCGCTGGTGACGGCAACCCGGGCCACCCAGTCGCTGTTCCCCGCCGATGCGCCCCGGCTGAAGCTGGTGTTCTGCACCTCGGCCGGGCTGGACTCGGTCCCTTTCGACAGCCTACCGCCGGGCCTGCCGGTGCTCAACAACCGCGGCGTGCACGGACCCAAGGCCGGTGAGTATGGCATCATGGCGGTGCTGATGCTGGCCAACCACCTGCCGGCGCTGATCGGCAGCCAGCAGGCGCGGGTGTGGGACCGCCGCACCAGCAGCACGCTTGCCGGGCGCAGGCTGACGGTGGTGGGCCTGGGTAGCCTTGGCGGCGCCGTGGCCGGGCAGGCGGCACGGTTCGGGATGCGGGTGACAGGCGTGCGCGCCCGCCCGGCCCCGCATCCCGCCTGCGAGCGCGTGCTGCCCTCGGCCGAGCTTGACGCCGCGCTGGCCGACACGGAGTTCCTGGTGCTGGCCTGCCCGCTGACGCCTGCGACGCGGGGCCTGCTGGACCGCCGGCGCATCGGCCTGCTGCCGCAGGGCGCCGGGGTGGTCAACATCGGGCGTGGCCCGTTGCTGGACCAGGAGGCGCTGTGCGACGCGCTGGACGCGCGCGCGCTGTCCGGGGCGGTGCTGGACGTGTTCGTGCCCGAGCCGGTGCCGCCGGAGCACCGGCTGTGGACGACGCGCAACCTGGTGATGACGCCGCATGTGTCGAGCGACGACGCCCTGGCCTACAACGCCCGCAGCCTGGACGTGTTCATCGAGAACCTGGCCGCGTTCGAGCAGGGGCGGGACCTGCCAAACCTTTTCAGCAGGGAACGGGGCTACTGATCACCAACCGCTACCGGCCGTAACCGGCTGGGTCGGCGGCGCCGAGGTCCTGCTCCATTTCGGCCGCGATGCCCCAGGGGTCAAGCGCCCGGCGGGCATACGTCTCGGCCTCTGGGGCGTATACGGTCCACAGCCGCCGCAGCTCCGCCAGGGGCGCATCGGCGGCGTCCACCCGCAGATCCACCCAGGGGAACGCGGCCTCCCGCACCACCACCAGCGCGGCGGACAGCAGGGGCCGGCTTTCCCCGCCGGCCTGCAGCCCGGCGTCCAGCGCGGCCAGCAGCCGGTCCGGCAGGCCGCCCGGCGCGGCAAAGGCATCCACCATCGCCTGCGGCACCCGGTCGTTGGCCAGGATGTTGCCGATGGCCACGCAGTCCGGCCCGGTCGCCGCCGCCAGCTCCGGCTTGGTGCGGGCGCCGCTGAAGTGCCCCATGCCGCCGCGGGCGTCCAGCGCCGCCAACTGCCGCCAGTCGCGGTCCGGCGTGCTGGCGGCCAGCGCGGCGATGGCGTCGGGCGCACCCACGCCCTCCGCCAGCAGCGCCAGCCCGCGCGGTCCCAGCCGCGGGTCGGTCCAGAACTGCGTCAGCACCACGCCCACTCCGGCGCGGGCAAACAGGCAGCGGCTGCCGACCGCCGGGCTGGAGGTGGCGACGGCCCCGCCCATCATGCCGGTGTCCCGGCAGCGCCCCGCCAGCGAGAAGGTCATCGTGGTCTCCGTCTTGACACGCTGCGGACGCTATACAGACCGCCCAGCAGCAGCAATTGCGGGACTGTCGCGCGCCGCCGGTCGCGGCAGCCTGCGGTCTGCAAGGGGCGCGTGGTGGGCCTGGACGTGGTGGAGGTCACGCCGCGTACCGACGTGAACGCGCTCACCTGCGTTACGGGGGGACGGCTGATCGTGAAGTCACCGGGCGCGGCAGTGCCCGCCGGGCACCTTGACTGATGGTGGACACAGAATGGGGGTGCCGCCCGGAGCACGGCGCAGCCATGATGCGGTGCGGTCCAGGAATGGGCTGACTGGATCAGGGCCGCAGGGGTGCGGAACGGATGGAACATGGGACAGCCCGCTAAGCCTCACACCATCACCGACCGCGAGGAGTACCGCCGCTGGGCTGCGGATCAACCCCGCAGCCGGTATGAGCGGGTTGCCGGAGTGGTCGTGGCGATGGCGCCCGAGCGTGTGGAGCATGTTCGTGTCAAGCCGCGCGTCTGGCGGGCGCTTGACCAGGCAGTCCGCGCTGCTGGGCTGCCTTGCGAGGCGCTGGGCGGCGGCGTGACCGTGGAGGTCGGGGACGACACCGACTATGAGCCGGATGCCGTCGTGAATTGCGGCGAGCGCCTCAGCGGCAACGCAATCGCCGCGCCCAACCCGGTCATCATCGTCGAGGTGCTGTCCCCCTCGACGCGGTCCGTGGACACCGGTGCGAAGCTGACCGACTACTTCTCACTGCCATCGGTTCATCAATACTTGATCGTACGCGCCGACCGCCGCGCGGTGATCCACCACCGGCGCGCCGGGGACGGCGGCATCGAGACGCGGCTCATTGCCAACGGGGCCATCCTGCTGGACCCGCCCGGCATCCAGATCGAGATGGAAGATTTCTACGCCCCTTAACGGCCAGACAACCACCTGGCGTCAGCGAGGCAGTCTCAAAGGCTCCGCCCCCGCCGGATCACCCCCTCGCCAAACCGCCCGCGCAACGCATCCACCGCCCGCTGCGCCGCCACCCGGCGCGGGGCATCCGGGTCAGCCAGGTCCGGCAGGTCCGGCAGGTCCGCCAGCGTGCCCGGCAACAGCGGGTTGGCGCCTAGGCCGATCAGCCGGAAGGCGGTGCCGTCGGCCTCGCGCTGCAGCAGCGCACGCCCGGCGTGGAACAGGCTGTCGGGCAGGGCGGTCGGGCCGGGCAGCCGCTGGGCGCGGGTGCGGCTGGCAAAGCGGGCCGTTTTCAGCTTCAGCACAACGCCGCCGGCCGAGAACCCGCCCTCGCGCAGGCGCCGGGCCAGCTTTTCCGCCATCCGCCACAGGTGCTTCTCCAGCAGCGCCGGGTCGGCCAGGTCGGTGTCGAAGGTGGTCTCCGCGCTGACGGACTTGGTGTCGCGTTCCGGTTGGACCGGGCGGGCGTCCTCCCCGCGGGCGCGGCGGGCCAGGGCGGGGCCGTCGTCACCCAGGCTGGCGCGGGCGTCGCGGTCATCCAGGGCTTGCAAGTGGCCCAGGCGGGTCAGGCCCAGCGCATGCAGCTTGCGTTCCTGCGCCGGGCCGACGCCGGGCAGCAGGCGCACCGGCTCCCCGGCCAGCAGCGCCGCGGCGTCGCCTCCCAGCACCGCAAACCCGCGCGGCTTGTCCCGGCCGGCCGCGAGCTTGCTCAGCAGCCGGTTGGGCGCCAGGCCGACCGAGACGGTGACGCCGACCTCCACCTCCACCCGCAGGGCGAAGCGGGCCAGCACCGCAGAGGGCGGGGCGCCGTGCAGGGCCTGGGTGCCGGACAGGTCCAGCACGGCCTCGTCGATGGACAGCGGCTGCACCAGGGGCGTCAGGTCGGCCATCAGGGTGCGGACGTGCCGGGCGGCGGCGGCATACTTGGCCATGTTGGGGCGGATGACCTCTGCGTCCGGGCAGGCCTTCAGCGCCTGGAACATCGGCATGGCGCTGCGGACCCCGTGCATCCGGGCGACGTAGCAGGCCGCAGCCACCACGCCGCGGGTGCCGCCGCCGATCACCACGGGGCGCCCGGCCAGGTCGGGCCGGTCCCGCTTCTCGACGCTGGCGAAGAAGGCGTCGCAGTCGATATGGGCGATAGGCAGGGTGTGCAGCTCCGGGTGGCGCACGATCCGGCGGGACCCGCAGGCAGCGCAGGCCAGGCTGGGCGGCGCGGCCCCGCAGTCGCGGCAGAGGCTACTCATAGGGGAGGCGGCTAGGCATAAGGCGGCCACAGCCACGCCGCCCCGCGCACGCCGCTGCTGTCGCCATGCTGGTTGCGGACGATGGGGGTGACGGCCACGTCGCTGAACACGTACTGGCGCAGCAACGGCGACACCTGGTCGTACAGGTGCGCCATGTTGGAGACTCCGCCGCCCAGCACGATCACGTCGGGGTCCAGCACGTTCACGATGACGGCCAGGCCGCGCGCCAGGCGGTCGGCGTGGCGGTCCAGGGCGGCCTGCGCGGCGGTGTCCCCGGCGGCGGCGCGGGCGCTGAGGGCGGCGGCATCTGGGGCGCCGCTGGACCGGGCCAGGCCGGGGCCGGCCAGGAACAGCTCCAGGCAGCCGTGCTGGCCGCACCAGCAGCGGGGCAGCGGCAACTCGTCGGCGCGGGGCTGCGGCAGGCAGGTGTGGCCCCACTCGCCCGCGATGCGGTTGCGGCCGGACAGCACCTGGCCGCCCACCACGATGCCGCCGCCGCAGCCGGTGCCGATGATCACGCCGAACACGCAGTGGTGCCCGGCCCCGGCGCCATCCGCGGCCTCGCTGAGGGCAAAGCAGTTGGCGTCGTTCTCGACCCGCACCGGGCGGCCCAGCGCGGCGGCCAGGTCCTGGTCCAGCGGGCGGCCGATCAGCACCTGGGTGTTGGCGTTCTTGACCAGGCCGGTCGCGGGGCTGATGACGCCGGGGATGCCGATGCCGACCGTGGCGTGCACGCCCAGTTCCTGCTCCGCCCCGGCAACCAGGCTGGCGATGGTCGAGACGATTCCGTCGTAGCCGCCCGGCGTGTCGGCCCGGCGGCGCCAGGCGACCGTGCCCGCCGGGTCCAGCACGGCCACCTCGATCTTGGTGCCGCCGAGGTCGACTCCGATGCGATGTCCCATGGTCCGTTCATACAAGTCCGGTGCCCGCTTGCTCAAGCGCCGCCTCCGCGAGGATACTGCGGGCATGACCGAGACCCTCGATGTGAAAGGCATGTCCTGCCCGCTGCCGGTGCTGCGCGCCAACCGCGCGCTGCGCCGCATGCCGCCCGGCGCGACCCTGCGCGTGCTGGCGACCGACCGTGCTGCGGTGGCCGACTTCGCCGCCTTCTGTCAGGAGACCGGCCATCTGCTGCTGGCCCAGGACGAGGAGGCCGGTGTGCTCGGCTTCACCATCCAGCGGCGGCCCGATCCTCCTGACCCTCCAGACTCCGGGGATGCGCCCTGATGACCGTCGCCCTGTTCACCCATCCCGCCGGCCTGGACCATGACACCGGCCCCGGCCACCCCGAATGCCCTGACCGCCTGCGCGCCGTGCTGCAAGCCTTGGAGCACCCGGACTTCGTCCCCCTGCTGCGCGAGGTCTCCCCAGAGGCCACCGTCGAGCAACTGGAGCGCGTGCATCCCCCCGACTACGTCCGCGCGATCCTGGCGATCCGGCCGCCGGTGGGCGACATGGTGCAGTTGGACGGCGACACCTTCATGAGCCACGGCAGCCGCGAGGCCATCCTGCGGGCCTGTGGCGGCGCGGTCGCGGCGGTGGACGCGGTGATGGAGGGCTGGGCGCGCGCGGCCTTCGTCGCCACACGCCCGCCGGGGCACCATGCGGAACGGTCGCGGCCAATGGGGTTCTGCCTATTCAACGGCGCTGCCGTGGCCGCGCTGCACGCACGGGCACGCTGGGGCCTGCGGCGGGTGGCTGTCGTCGATTTCGACGTGCACCATGGCAACGGCACCCAGGACATTTTCGAGGCCGATGCCGACCTGATGTACGTCAGCAGCCACCAGTTCCCCTGCTACCCCGGCACCGGCGCTGCAGGGGAGCGTGGCATCGACGGCAATGTGCTGAACCTGCCGCTTCCGCCGGGTTCCACGGGGCTGGAGTTCCGCCGCGTGTGGGAGCGCACCGGCCTGCCTGCCCTGCATGACTTCGCGCCGGAACTGCTGATCGTGTCGGCCGGGTTCGACGCGCACCGGGCGGACCCGCTGGCGGAGCTGCTGCTGGAGACGGAGGACTTCGGCTGGATGACCGACCAGTTGCTGGCGGTTGCCGACCGGCACGCCGGTGGGCGGCTGGTGTCGGTCATGGAGGGCGGCTACGACCTGCACGCCCTGGCCGCCTCCGCCGCCTTGCACGTCCGCCGGCTGATGCGGCAATAGGGCGGCATAAAACGGGACTGGACCAAGCCATGGCGGACGACATCACCGGCCTGTCCTTCGAGGACGCGCTGGCCGAGCTGGAACGCATCGTGCGCGGGCTGGAGGGCGGGCAGCAGAAATTGGAGGAGGCCATCGGCAGCTATGAGCGCGGCGCGGCGCTGCGCCGGCACTGCGAGGCCAAGCTGGCCGAGGCCGAGGCGCGGGTGCAGGCCATCGTCGAGCGTGCGGACGGGACCGTTGGCCTGAAGGCGATGGATTAGATGATCGAGGCGCCCATGGCTGTGACGTCGGGGGCTGAATTGGGGGCGGACGTGTTGGGACGCATCGACGTCCAGGCCGTCCTGGCCGAGCAGGCCGTGATTGTGGAGCAGGCCATCGACACCCTGCTGCCGCTGCCGGCCGGGCACGAGATGCGCTTGGTCGAGGCGATGCGGTATGCGACGCTGGGCGGCGGCAAGCGGATGCGCGGCTTCCTGGTGATGGAGGTCGCGGCCCTGTTCGGCGTGGCGACGGCGTGCGCGGCGCGGGTGGCGGCGTCGGTGGAGATGCTGCACGCCTACTCCCTAGTGCACGACGATCTGCCGGCGATGGACGACGACGACGTGCGCCGCGGGCAGCCCAGCACGCACAAGGCGTTCGACGAGGCGACTGCAATCCTGGCCGGCGACGCCCTGCAGGCCCTGGCGTTCGAGCTGCTGGCTGATCCCGGGACCCATTCCGATCCGCTGGCGCGGTGCGAGCTGGTGGCGGCGCTGGGCTTGGCAGCCGGGGCGCGCGGCATGGCGGGCGGGCAGATGATCGACATGGCGACCGAGGGGCAGGTGCTGACCGCTGCCGAGGTGGCGCGGTTGCAGGCGTTGAAGACGGGCCGGCTGATCCAGTACAGCGCCGAGGCCGGGGCGATCCTGGGGCGGGCCGCGCCGCCGTTGCGGGCGCATATTGCGGCGTATGGGCGAGACTTGGGCGCGGCGTTCCAGATTGCCGACGACGTGCTGGACGCGGTCGGCACCACGGCGGGCATCGGCAAGACCGCGGGCAAGGATGAGGCCGCGGGCAAGGCGACCCTGGTGGCGCTGCTGGGGGTGGAGCGTGCCCGGGCGCAGGCGGCGATGCTGGCGGCGCAGGCGGCGGCGCACCTGGCGGCGTTCGACGAGCGGGCGGACCGGTTGCGGGCGCTGGCGGCGTATGTCGTTGCCCGGCAGCACTAGCGCCCGTGCCTTTCTCCCTTCCCCTGGGA